>Ga0100378_1001020_pt1 | contig 30492 bp, 44 predicted proteins | sample CryGeymeta201502_FD_81535 | JGI IMG/M metagenome (GOLD analysis project Ga0100378, IMG submission 81535) | Groundwater microbial communities from Crystal Geyser aquifers in Utah, USA - Crystal Geyser metaG 2015-02 | ecosystem: Environmental > Aquatic > Deep subsurface > Groundwater | place: USA... | reverse complement strand
TATCTAAATTTGTATTAATTTGTTTTATTAATATTAATTAACTAGTGTAATTATAACATTTATATGTTATCGTTCTTCTCATCACCATCAAATTAGTTTAAAAATTAGTCCCAGGCGGCCAACTAAATTTGGCCCCACCTAACAAATGTAAATGTGTATAATATTTAACAGTTAAACCTATTGATCGTTAAACTTTTATTATAATAAGATACTTACATGCATTTTTCCCTTCGTTAATAACAATTCTATAACCGTCATCTAATTTTTCTTGTACTGCAATCTTTTTAGCAACATATAATAACTTTCCTAATATAGTTATATTTCGTTCTTCAACATTCAAAAACTTAGAAAGATTATCCAAATTTTTAGGGGCAATAATAATATGAACAGGGGCTTTTGGATAAATATCTCTGAAAGCATAAATATCATCATCTTCATAAACAGGTTCTGATTTGACTTCTTTACTCATAAGTTTGTGAAGTATAGTTATCTCATCTTCTGGAATCTTAAAATATTTAAAATATTAAGTAAGTCATTCTACATTTGAGTATAGTTCGTTTTTATTGTCATTCATTTATATCTCTTTATTGTTTTAATTTGTTTTCATTTGTTTAATTTGTTAATTTATAATAAAAAAAACATAATTACTAAACAGAATTAAATAAATATATAATAAAAAATAATATATACATAACTATAATTATTCACAAAACTTATTATTATTAATAAAATAATAAATATAAAATGAAATTAAATTATAATCTTATCTTCTTTCATTTATTTCTTGATGATTTTCTTATCACCATCAACTGTAGTTGTATAAACTGAAAAGTTTGAACCCCCATCTACTTTTGTACTTTTTCTCTTTTCGACTACTCTTGAAGGGGCTTTACTTACTACCCATTTATGTTCTAATACTTCTTTAATATTCATCCTTTTATTAGGGTCTTTTTGTAATAAATCTAATATAAAGTTAATAATAATAATTTACTATCTACAAATATTTTAGCCTCAGGTGAGAACTTCTTCCATACGTTGTCAGGGAAAGGAGTAGGCTCATATATTGTTTGTCTAATAATTAATATTATATCTTACCTTGCTATTTCTTTTTCACTATTTTCATCGTCAAATGGTAAACTTGCGGTTAACATTAAATAAGTTAAAATGCCTATACCCCAAAGATCAACAGCTTTGTTGTAAGGTTTTTCTAATAAGACTTCAGGAGCAACATAAGACTAAATAATTATATTAGTTTTTAGTTTATTAATTATATTTACCAATGTTCCAAAAGGTTCAGTACAGAAAGAGTTTGGACCTATTATCTTCGATAGCCCAAAATCAACAAGTCTAATATCAGCTTCATTTGTTTCATCAGTCATCAAGATATTTTCAGGTTTTAAATCTCTGTGTACTATACCATAAGAATGAATATAAAATATAGCAGCAGCAAGTTTATGAATTAATGTAGCTGTTCTTGATTCAGATAGTCTAAATCCTCTTTTTTCAAGATAAGTAAATAGGTCACCTCCAGTACAATGTTCCATAACTAAATTAAATTAAGAAATTAAGTTACCAATTTTGATTTCATCGTTGTTTTCATATATATCATAAAGCTGAATGATATTTGGTTGTTGACATATTTTTAGTATCTCGATTTCTGTTTTTACTAACTCTTGGTCTTGATTACTCATTTGCTTTTTATTCATTACTTTAATTGCGACTAGACGTTTAGACTCTTTATGAACTCCTAGACGGACAAGACCGAATTTTCCTTTACCAATTACCTCTTTAATTTCGTATAAGTCATTTAAGTCTAAGTAGCCAGTTGTAACTCTAATTTTTTCAAGCCACATTTTGTATTCTTGTTCATTTTCTACATAATAAATTCTATTCTTTTTAGGATAATTAATTGAAAAAGAGAATAAAGATATTCCTTCGATTACTTCGGGTTTTTCTTCTTTGTAATAAACCCCTGAAAGATTGTGCATTCCTTTATGCTCAGTTTCATCTTTAGTCTTAAAGTCTATAGGTTATTAGTTATTTAAAACTACTTACAATACATATCTTTATGAATAAGCCTGAAATACATTTTTTTAAGTTTTTTTGTCTTTGTAAGCTTATATAAATAACCTTCATAATTGTTTTCTGGAGTCTCATCTTCTTTTACGTCCTCGACATCTAAAATTTTGAATACTAATAATACCTCCAACATTCTTAACTATAGTAATATTATCTTTTAAATTTGTAACATTAACTTTTTCTTTTCTTACTGGATGTTTAACTTTGGAATCTGGGTCTAATTTGAAATCTTCACTTGGACCAGATACTGTAATACCAACTGACTTCTTTTTGGAAACTAACGCATCTAGCACGTTATGGCCTTCTAATTTATCTAAATTTAAGTTTTTCCCTTGCATTTGAGGACTTTTATTAATAATTCCAGCAGAGATAAATTTAGATTCTCCAGTTCTTGGGGATTTTATTAGTCGACCAGGTGATTTAGGGCATTCTACCTGCTCAGTGCTCTTCTTTCTATCAATATTTCCTCCTAAAGTAGAGCCTCCAAGAGTAAGTTTACTTGGATTATTGTTTGTATTGATGATTATATTAGAATTGTTAATCTCGTTAGTTGGATTACTTACATTTATACTAATATTAGACTTATTCAACGGCTTTTTACTTGTCTCTTCGAATTTTTTAAGGGACTCATTAGAAAATGGTCTTTTTTCCAATATAAAGATAAGAGGCTTATATATTAAATAGATCAATTTACAAATAAAAAGGTCTCAGAAGCTACATTTTCAATTATGTAAATATACTGATTTTTATCCAAAGTATTTGTTGTCTTGAAACATTTATTAAGTATGTCATGAATTTCATCTTGAGATTCAATACGTTCAGAATAATTTACACTAACTTTTAAATTGATAAATACTTTTCGAACTTTAATTTATATCCTGTTAGTCTCTCTTTTGTTGAACTTAATGGAATAAAAGAAAGAACTAATTGAATGTCCTCCCTAGAGATTTTACCGTCTTTATCAAAGTCGTAAAAATCAAATATAAATTTAACGAAATTTTCATATGACTCTGTAAATAATGTTTTCATCCCATTAACGAATTCAGAAGCATCTAAGTAACCATTATTGTTTAGATCAAACACTGAAAAAAGCCTTTCAGAAAAAATTCCTGGAAGCTCATAATAGTTGCAAAAGGTAACCTTATTAACGCCTTTTATTTTGTCATCACTTCTTTGTGATAGATCCTAGTTAAATGTTTTAATTTTTTATTTACTTTCCATATTGCTTTTAAATATTTTGATAAACCATCTATATTTAGTATTAAAAAATCTTTGATTAGTTCTTCGACATCAATTTTATCATCTGTGTGTTGTTTTTCATCTTTAATCATTTTAATATATTTATTATTATAATATTTAAATAATATAAGTAAAATGTTAATTTATAATAATGCATGAGTTGTTATTTATAATATAATTTGCTGAAATTAAAGTATTTAAATGTATTAAAGTTTATAAGTGGAATTGGAATAATTAAAATTCGTTTATTGTTAAATACAAATTTATATACTTAATTTATAAAGGTATTTATATCATCACAAGCAATACTTTCTTTATACTTTTTTTAAACATTACATAGTTCTGTTATAAATATATTACTATATTTAATTATATTTAAATTTATAACAATAAATAAAATGAATGAATCCACAAAATTATTATCATTAGTTAATCAAGCGAAACATACTCGATCTCATTCACAAATTGATATCGACAAATTGAATAATGTTAATATAAAATTTAAAAAACAAAATCCATTTTGGATACCTAATCAGAACAGTGATTTATTTAAAATGAAAGAAATTATCAAAGAAGAAAATTTATTAAAAAAGCACAAGATTAAACTATTTGAGTCAAAAAACAAATCGAATATTAATACGTATTTCTATAGAGATAATTTAATAAATGGAGCTGATGATAATTTATTAAAAAATGCTTCGGTAGTAATGGGAAATTTGACAACTAAACATTATAATGAAAATAATATAGAACACACAGAACAAACTCAACTACCCAATATAAATTCAAACCCAACTCTAAATTCTGGAATTTATTTAACAGAAAGACAACTCATTATGCCAAACACTTCTAAAAACTTACCACCTAAATTACTTATAACAGATGATAGAGAAAAACAAGGTAGAGATCGTCAAGGTAGAAATAGTCAAGTTAAGCAAGAAGATCTTAATCAACTTATGAACAGGATAGTTACTGGGTCAGCAAGTCCTGAAATAAAAATAAATGATAGAGATAAGTCAAGACTATTAGGAGGTAGAAATGGAAATAGCGTTAAAGATTTTATTTCAAAAACAAAAGATATTATATTATTAAATTTTAATACTAAGATAAAGGAAGAAAGAGTAACGAGATTAAAAGAAAATTTATTAGATAAAATTGAACAATGTAATGAAAATATATTTAGTTTAGAAAAGTCAAAGGAGCTATTTTGTGAAGAGTTTTTTACGAATTTTTCTCTGTATTGTAAGAAGATTCAATCACAATTAGAAAGAGAGATAGGTAAATTAGGAGTATTAAATACTAAATGTTCGGAATCACTTGGGGCAAAAAAGTTACTTGAGACGAAGATTTATAAATATAAGGAGAAGTTATCGTACTATTTACAATACAAACTATTTTTAATGAATCTAAAGAAACATAGAATTATTTATAACTTAGATAACAATGAAGTTATTCATTTCAAAAATGAAATGCTACTATCAATTAAAGAAAAAGAGAAAGATAAAGACGACAATTCTAACAGTCTAAACAATTCAAAAATAGATGAGGAAAGATTAAGCAAAGTAAATTTAGATAATTTTAGACCAACTAAAGGAATAAATTATGTAAATAACGAAAAATTAATTCAAAGACTTCTTTCCGATGATATTCAGCAATTTAGAACAGCTGAAGAAATTGTAGAAGAACTTAAAAGGCTAGAAATTGAAAATTTAAGTAGTTTAACCCGCTATGACAACGCTGTAAAAGGCGAACTAGTTGCCGACCGAGAATTAACGCGATATAAAATAAAGCATCAAGAAGACCTAGATCAAATACAAAATGATTTAGACTCAAGAACCAGTTATAATAATAAACTTAGAGATAAAAACAGAAGTTTAAAAAGAGAAATAGAATCAATACTTAATCCAACAATAGTTAACGTGAAGAAGACAGCAAAAATGGAAAAAATGGAAGCGAACTTAGGCGATAACTTTGACACATTAAAAAATAAGATATTAACATTGTATCAAACTTTATTTAGTTTTTATTCAAAAAAAGTTGCGTTTGATCCTGCCAATAATGATTATATTAAAAATAAAGCTATTAATAAATCAACAAGTTATCCAGATGATTATCTAATAGACATGTTGTATTTCAACGAAAAAACTTTTCTATTTCTATATGATAATTATAATCAAATTAAATCAACTAACGGAGATAAATTAGCAATTTTCGAAAAAGAGCTAGAAAAACGAAGACAAGAAAAGAATTCAGAAATACAAAAGATTATATACGCAATAAAAATAAAAGAAATAAAAGACAAATTAGCAAGTAAAAATGCAAATATAATTCTTCCTATGAGAAAAATCGCTCGAAAACAAAGACCTACCGAAAAAGTAAGGTCTAGTTCGATGTCTGTACAGTCGAAGGAAAATCAATTTATAGACTTTTTGAGACCTTTAGAAACATAAGGAGATGATTTAAACTATAGAATATGTTTTTGATGTTATATTATATAATTTACTCTGTTCATTATATAAAATTATTTGTAAATTAATAATTCCATATTTAAATATTCATAATATTTTATATTAAATGTAATACTTAATAATTAAATCATAATTAATTATATAAAATGAATTTTACAAAAGACTTTCACGATTATTTAAACACTGTCAAGAATTCCTTTCATACTAAACAATTTAGCTTAAAAACAGAAAAATCAAGTAATTATAAATGCTAATTATTTACTACTAAAAGGTATTATGGATAAAAGTATACTCATACTTAAACAACTAACAGATGCAGAGAAATCAATAAATAGAATAAACGAAAGTAAAACAATAATAACAATTTAATAAATATAAATATATAGCTTCAAATCAAACATCATTATTCAATGAATCTCATTTAAAATTTAGTAATGCAGTTAACGAAATTCAAAGAGTAATAAATATAATATTTAATCATCTAATATCTTTATATTTAACTTATATTTATCTAACCTTTAGTGTTTAAAATGGGCTGAAGAAGAAGTGAACCAGTTAGAAAAAAAGGAATTACCAAAATTAAGTACAAATAATTATCAAATGACATTTTGTAAGGTAAGTGATTACGATTTATATTAAAGAATACATTAGAACTATTAAATTCAAGATTAAAGAACTTGTCATTAATGTTTAAGAAAACATTGCATATGCAATCTGAAGTAAGTAGGCTTGTTTTAATTCTGTTTTAATTATTGTATTTAGATTATTCAAAAAATAGAAAAGAGAAGAAATAATTTCGTTACTCCTTCTAGTAAATCAAAAATAGTGAAGAATCCATTTGCTTATACTCAGATTCCAGAAAATGATTTTGAATCTGATAGTACATTTGGCGGGGACTCACAAGCAACATCTATAATATTTAAAGATGATCAAAATCAATACTATAAAGAAAGAGTTGACGAAGTTCAGCATATTGAAAAAACTATGGGGGATATAAATAGTATGTTTACGAGACTAACCAATGCCGTGTTTGAACAACGATTTTATATCGAGAGGTTTGTTAACTTTAATTAAAATAACTAACTTACTTCAATTACTTAACTTAACTTTACTAAATTACTTTATTAGAATTGATAAAAACTCAGAAGTTTCATTAGATAATATAGAATCTGGTTTAAAAGAATTAGTTAAAATGAATGAGGATGTTAGAAGTAATCGAGGATTAATAATTAAAATCTTTCTAATTATTATCACAGCTGCTGTGATATACATCCTCTTCTTTATAAATTAAAATAAATAAGATATTATTAGAAATATTAATAGATAAACATAACTTGTAACTATTTTATCGCAAAATAATATATTAAATTACTAATAATCCTCCAAATTACTTATATTACTAATATTTCTTAATTTATAAATTTACATAATTTAATATGTTCGGTGACAATAAAAATGTTGGAAATTACGGAAGTAATTATTTAGAAACATTAGAAAAACCAAAAATTGAAGAAGTAGGTATACAAACTTATCTCTAATTAAAGGCGATAAAATTTTAAATTCTGAACAAAGAAAAATTATAAATGAATCAAATAAACTACAAAATGCAATAGATAATTTACAAATTCTTGATTTATCAGGCTTAGTATCTTCAAAATTTTATGGAAATTTAAATAATTCAGCACAAATATGTCATAGACTATGCGATAAAAGGAACTTTGAAAATGTAGAAAGATCTCGAATTTCAAGTTATGCAATTAAATGTATGAATAATTGTATGAATAAAAGACAAGAAAGTATTGAATTGTTATTTAAAGTAAGAATAAATAAAATTAAAATTAATACAATAATTTAATAAATAATTTTAAAGGAGTTCCAAAAACAAGTAATAAACGAAGATAAATCAGGAAACAAAAATTATGATGATATGTATGATATTCCAGATAGTTTTAAACAATAAATTGTGAGGAATTAGCATAATTAACAACAATATTAAAGAAGAAATAAAGAAAACTAGTAGTAATAAAATCATTTATATAATTACAATATAAATTACTATAATAAATAAATTACAATAAACAAATAAAATAAAAGTAAATATAAATATAATTAAATTAGACAATAGAAATTTATACAAATTTATAAATAAGTTTTATTAACTATTTACTTTTAACTATAAACATTACAACTTTATAATATAATTATCAATTACTTAAGATAGAAAGTCAAAATTATTTATATAATCGCAATGTTTATTAAGATTTTCATCTAACTTTGTAAATATATTATATTGCTTTCTTTCAAGTATTATATCATCAAGTATTTTTTTAATCTCTAATTTAAAGTACTTTTCTTTCTTTTGTTTGTTAAATGTAGTATCAGTCATTAATAAGTCAAGTTTGTACATAAATATTTTATCATCAAATAAATTTTCTTGTATGAATTTCCTCGAGTCTGGGATACTACACATATTAAACTTATTCTTTAATTCATTATCATTTTCTATCTGTGTTACTCCATATACTTTTAATTTATCAAGAAACTTTTCATCCATTAACAATTTATTAGCTTTATGTTTTGTTCTTGTTGTCTCTCTAAATGTATTTCCGTATTTAGAGGTGCCTTTAAGATTTACCGTCATGCTTTTTAGGAAATTTTGTTTATTTTGATTGCTAACTAAACCTGAAAGCTCTTTGCTTGATTTGAATAAGGTCTTGGCTTGATCTGTTTGTGGTTTTTCTTTGTCTTTGTTATCTTCTATATTGATTCTGGAAGTAAATTTTGTAGTAGTTAATTTTTGAGAGGAGTCTATATGTATTTTACTATTCTTTTTAACGAAGTTATTTGGATTAGGATTTGCAAAGTTATTTGTATTTGGTTCGTTGAGATTTTTTATGCTGTTTATTTTGTCTAATAAAAAGTAGTAAATTTGTATGTTTATTTATATAAGTAAATATAATTAAGTATGATAGAAGTTATTAATTTAGTTTATATTGATATACTATTATTACTTTTTAATGCATATGACTCATCGACACTTTTTAATAGATTATTTTTATTTAAGTTTTGTTTTCCAAATCCTGCTGTTAACTTTTCGAAGGAATTTTCTTCATTCTCACTATAAAAGAATTAATAGAATAAATTATAATAATAATTTTAATATTTACTCGTCTTCTTTTTTTGAATTGTCTAAATCTAAAGATTTATGTTCTTGTCTTTTTCCAGCACTTTTTAAGCTTCTTACGGATTTTATTAAACGGGCGTCTACTGTTTTTAATTCAGGTTTATCATTATAATTGTTGTCCCCAACTTCTAAAGACATTTTTACTAAAGTTATAATTTTTAATTATTTAAATTAAAATAATGAAAAGTATAAAAATATATGAAGGCGTTATTGTATAATGTAAAATATATTACTTATATACATTTGGTTAGGTGATTATATATATTAAGTCTAATTCATTAAATAAGTTTCTTTGTAGAGTTTATAACTAATTTTATATAATATTAGATAGTGTATTTAGTAATATTATTGAATTTAAACGAATTTATTGAACATAAAACTTAATAAATATGTATATTAAAACTTAACAAGTTAAATTAAAGTTATATTAATAATAGTATTAGAAATTAATTAATTTATTTAATTATTTATATATTTAATGCATATCTTAGTTCACACCTTAACAGGGAAGAAATGTGATTTAATTCTTGACGGAACTTCAAAAATTAGTTCCATTAGCACTGAAATTGAAAATCAAATGGGTGTTCCAGTAGAATCACAAAAGCTTTTATCAAATGGTAAAAAATTAGAATCATCAATGGTTATTTCTGATATTGCTACAAGTGATGAAATGAATGTCTATCTAGTTGTTGATTTAGAAGGAGGTGCCAAAGGAAAGAAAAAGAAGAAATTAGTTAAAAAAAACAAAAAACCACACAAACATAGAAAAAATAAATTAGCCATTCTAAGTTACTATAAAGTTGAAGGGGATAATGTTGTTAGACTCAGACAACAATGCAAACTTTGCCCTCCAGGTATATATAATATTTTAATATAAAAAGGAACCTTCCTTGCTGATCATGAAGAAAGATTATATTGTGGAAGATGTCACCACGGTTATAAAAAAACTGGTGAAATTAAAAAGAAAGTTAAGAAAGAAGTTAAGAAAGCCGTTGTAGAAGAAGTTAAAGAAGAAAAGAAAGGAAAGAAAACAAAGAAATAAGAATATGAGATGAATAAGAATATGGATTAATTTCGATAATTAAGATAATAATAACAAAATACAACATTTAAAATATTGTAATAATGTTTATAAGGTTCGTTAATGTTTCATTTTTTAATGCATAATAAATATATTAAATTTTATTACATTTAATATTGTTATAATTTAATTATTCATAGTCTTATAAGTTTAATAACTAATAACTATAATTATTGTTAATAATTAGTAAAAACATATATTAAAGGAATTGCATGGACATTCATTATTCAAAGTAATAAGAAAACTATCTATTATAAAAGATACAATCATAAACACCTTATCAATTACATATAATATTTACTAAATAATATAGTCTTAAAACAAAAAAATATAGCTATTTTTTTATTTATAATATGATAATTAATTTATTATAAATATCATTCTTAATACATCATTTCTTATTCATTATCACAATCAATCAACATTTGCAATTTTTCTCTGATGGATCCTTCATCGGTTCTGCAGTTTTTAGTTGAAGTCCTTGCATTAATATTGAGTCATTCATTTTGGATTCGTCATTCTCATCAACTATTTCAGCCATTATTTTATCTTTTGATATATTATCAAATGTTTCAAAAAAAGGAAGATCAGCCATGGAGGAATAAAACATATTCTTTATATTTTCCCCAGTTTTAGCTGATACTTCAAAAAATTTAATACTTTCTCTATTAGCAAATGTTTGTGCTTTTGAGAATTCGACTTTTCTGTTATAAATAATTATAAAAATATTAACTTTTTTTAACAGTTTTTTAACAGCTTATTAACAGTTTATTAATTATATTAAGTTTACCTTTCATTTAAATCACTTTTATTTCCACATAAAACAATCATCGGATTTTCTATATTCTTAATAAAATTTATCCAATTTATAACAGAGTTAAAACTTTCTTGATCTAATTTAAGTATTAAAAGATTAATCTTGTTAAGAAATAATTCCTTACTATTCACATCAAATACTACAAATATGATCGCAGCTCCTTTCACATAAGATGGTATTAAACTTTTATAACGCTCTTGTCCAGCTGAATCCCATATTTGAAGCTTTAATGTTTTATTTCTAAATCTAATTTGTTTCGAACAGAAGTCAACTCCTATTGATGGCTTTTTATTAATTATTATTATTTACGTCATAGCTTTCATTAAATTTATTATCAGTAAAACGATTGATGATTGATGTCTTTCCAACGGCTACATCTCCAACGAGAACTACCTTTTGTCTTACAATTCGTAATGTGCTATTGTCGATAGAATAATCTTCTGATTGATCAACCATTAATTTTATTATGAATTATGAATTAAATTATTATTTAATTTTAGTTTAAATACTATATATGAGGCATATATAGTAATAATATATAGTCTATTATTATAAAATAAATATTAAAATATAAATATAGCTTAATACTGAAAATACCGAATATCAATTAACAACATTTATACAACAATTTAATTACTTATTAATTGTAATTATATTAACTAAGGAGCTTTTTTTTTATTGCTTTTTACTTATTTAATTAACTAAGAGTACTAATAACAGATGTTTGATGAATATCACTACTTTTGTCACCTTTATCCTTTTTTGGTACTTGTTGATCTTGGAATACTTGGTATTGTCCTAAACTATAAATGGTTTGTGTCTGAATTTTTTCATCAATAGAAATATGGAGTTTCCTATTGATATATTTTCTATAACAGAATAGAACAAGTAGAGAAATTAGTGTGATTATAACTATTATAATAAGAATCGAACCAATTCCAAAGCCTGGTGGCATTGGTTTTCCTAAATCAACATCTTTACAGCCTGGAATTGAGTGAGGATTTTCTAAAGCAACACAGATAGAATCTCTTATATATTTGTTATACCATGATCCCTAATTAATTAATTTTTAATTTTTACTTTGTATTTAATATTATTGATGTATAAAGAAGGATAGTTGTAGACTTTGTGATCGTTAAATAAGTTATAGTCAATGTAAGCAACAGAACCTTTTTCATCTGATTGAAAGTTAAGTTTTTAAAATAATAATATATAATTTTACCAGTTTTTGCTCTATTGATGCATGCTACAAGATGAACCAAATCTATATCTAATTCTCTAAGAATCTATTGTATTATTTTAATTAAATACTTTATCAGCGCATTCAAGAGTAAAATCAGGTGCATTTTCATCAGCACAATTTTCAGCAAATTTCATCATATAAGTCCAATACTTTTCAAAATATAATGATGTAGGATAATATCTCTCATATAGGCATTTCTGTCTTATATTCTCAAGCAAAATTAGACTAGGATCAAATACATTAAGAGCAGCATTATAACCACCGCAATATTTATCTAAAACACAGGCATTTTTCTTTTCATCTTCTTCAAAGTAATAAGGTTCTTGATATTTGTATATAGGGGTGAAGATTATTTTCTCAGTTCCAATATCCTTATAAAAGTTTGAGAATTCTTTAAAGAAAGATAATGATTTGGAATGATCACTTCTCATATAGTAGTTAATCTTAACAGTGTTTCCAAAAGAAAGCTACAATTAAAATATTTATTTACTGATTTAAACTTCATAACCATATGAATCAATTTATATTTATCAGGTTGCATCTTTATAAAGTCCTTAATTATATCTCCGTCCGACTTTCTAATAACAGCTGTAGGAATGTCCTCTACTTTACCCATAAAGTCATCATAGTTATTAATATCTTCGAAAGTCTCATCAATAGATACTAGAAGCATGGCCTTACCTCCCATCATTTCAACATTATAAGCTTTTAGAGCCCATGAACATTCTCCTCCACTAATAAAATATTTAATATAAATTTAATTTAATTAAGATAAAATAATAAAACAAACCTATTTACGAGGAATATTGGTGAGAAGTCATCATTTACTATTTCTTCACGATTAAACTTAGGAATTGATTCTGGCTCGCAATATAAATTACTGTTTGTTGAATCATAAAATAATCTACCCATGATTTTCTGCCCATAAGGTATTTTACCAAAATTACCCCATTTATGTGGAATGTCTTTTTATTAGTTAGTATAATTACTTTTTTCATTGCCGTCAAATTTTGATTTGAGTTCGTAAGGTTTTGAAATGTATATTTCTGTTTTAATTATATTAATTAGAAAAGATGTAAGCACAAAAAGGTTCAGTATATGTGAATTCATTTATTTTGCTTTTTAATAGTAATTTATTAAATTAATAATTAAATAATTATTGTTATTGTTATTATTTGTGTAGATTACGAAATTTATTTATAATATGTGTAATTTAAATTTAATATTTAACTTAAAGCAACATAACTTTGATTCAATATTAGAGATCTTTCCATTTTTATTCAATTTAGTAAATAACAAATAATTTGATTTGTTGGCTTATTAGTTTAAGATTAGTATTGATAGTATTGATAAATTTAGAATTATTAATCATTAAAATATTTCATTAATAAATAACACTAAATTAAACATAATAAAACTATTATTAAAACACATAAAATCATAATCAATTATATCAATATGAATATATCTATAAAATTTCAATTATATATAATTATATAACTATAAGCTTATAATTTTATCTTAAAATAATGCATTTTATTATGCATTTATATTCATATACATTCAAAGATAAATACCATATTCATATCTATATTCATATCCAATTCTCTTAACAATTGTCTTATGCATAACAATATATAGAAGGATTTTTTGATTCTTCAACTATAAGAACTCTATCAATTAAGTTTTCTATCCGGTTTTTAATCATATTAACATCGGGAACAAAGTAGCTCTGCACACCTTTAAAAATCAGCTGCTTCAAAAGTTCAAACTCTAACTTTTTATTTTGCTTAAGTATTTTCATTATTATAGAATCTAATTGGTATTTCCTGTCTTCTATAACAAAGTGACTTATTTCTTCACTCATACTTCTTTTTACTTTTAACTCAGCTAAGTTCTTACTCTGTAAAATAATTTTATTAGAACTATGATAGAATTTAGTATTAACACTTAAGATATCGTCAATACCTAGGTCATTATGGTCATTTTTAAAGTTTTTCTTTGTTCTTTCATTAAGTAGTATACCACTAGTAACTAAATGTGCAACTTCATACTTAATTAAATGAAAATTCGACATAGTCATTCCTAATTCTTTTATTATCTCTGATACAGTAATTTGATCAAATCTATTAAAGATATCTAAAATCGACATTTGTATAGAAGAAACTATAAATGAGTAAGTTGCATCCTTATATTGGGCCTTTATTTCAGCCCATGATAGTTCGTGTATCCATTTTAATGTTCTGTTTTTAAACTTTAAGTCGTAATATTCAGTAAATTCACTCATGTGATTATCTAATAAAGTAGGGATATTTGGCATTTGCTTATCAATTAGCTTTTCAATTGGCCAGCATCCGTGGGATAATATCTTAACGTAGACTTGGACATCTTTGCATATAGTAGAAAAGGACTTTGAACTCTTCTTAACATTATTATTATTGTTATTATTGTTATTATTAATATTGTTATTGTTGTTTGCGTTACTAAGATTGTTATTAATATTCGTTGAGTTATGACTACTTTTTGAATGGTTCGAACCAGACTTCGAAGAAAAGTTAAGCTCTTCAAACTTCTTCTTTGATTGAATTTCATTATAGAAGTCAAAATTAATACTATGAGAAACAAATATATCATTAAGCATTGTTTCTATCTTCTTTACAAATATATCTCCTGATTCTCGTTTAATAATTTTATAAAATGGCATTTCTGTTTTTTCAATATAGTTTGGATTACGTAATAAACGTTTCGACAATAGATTTCTATACTCTAACTCAAACATATCCTTATCTGAAATTAGTTTGTAAAGAATTGTAAACTCGTCTAAGAAATCAGTTATTTTATCATTCTTTAACTTAATTGTTGATTTTATTAACTCGTGAGTGTGCTTTAAAAATTGGTTGACTAAATCTTCTTTGTTATTATTTATTAGTTTTTCAAAATTGCTTTTGATTATCAGTTCAATTTTAGGGTCTTTATTAAAGGCATTAATTTGAATATTATTCATCTTCTTCTTAAAATAATAAATTTCTTGGAATAAGTGCTCAAAACAATTATTGTTAGTAAAGTGTGATTTTATACTCATTGTTTTATTATGTTGTTCATTTTCTTTTAGTAATACTACCATTAAATCATTAAATTTAGTATAAAAGATTAATTTTATGTGCTCTCTATATGTTATTATTTGATATATATAATTAAGTTCTGTTATCTTTTCTTGCATAATTAAGTCTTTAAAACCTGTATTAATGATCTCATCCATTTTATTAAGAACTAGATTTTCTAAAACTAAATCGATAATAGGAAATTTTAGGCTATCGTCTATGTCAGTTAAAATAAAAAGTTCTTTGTCTAAGTCGGTTCTTACTTGCTTGAAGTATTCTTCAATATTTTGTATATTATATTTTTCATTCAAGTTAGAATAATAAGTTTTTGTGTCTTTTAGCATTATCGGTATAAGCTCGACTGAAAGTATTTTAGCTAAGCCTTTATTCTCGACTTCGATCTAATAAAGTAAGTAAAAATAAATATTAACAAACATTAAAATTAGTAAATTTACTTACATATATACTAATAACTTCCTTAAGTATTTCTATTTCCTCTTGCTCATAAGACTTTTTATTAAAGCTGATCAAAAAATTCTGTATAATTTTTGTACGTAAAGAACTATTTAACACAATAGTTTCTAAGAAAATAGTGATACATAAATCTAACACCATTAATATTTGATTTTCTCCCATTCTTGATCTTTGCTTATCAAGGTATAAGAAACCATCTGCTATATTTATCGATTTATTTTTATATGATTTATATTCAGAAACTAGTTTAGAAAGTAATGTAGGTGAATTGGATAATTCCAGCAAGCTTTTATGTATATTATTTACAATATTTTGCAGCATTTTAATTAGATTGTTGTATAAGTCTCTACCTCTGCTACCTTGACATATTTCAAAGCATCTTGTGTATATTTGCCCAAATAGTGATAAGTCGTTTGTTAAATATACTCTTTCGACTGTTTTGATTAAGTTGTTTATTCTGTCGTTTTTTGTATCGTATTCCATATTAATTATATTTCCTTGTTCATAAGCCATTAGAAATTAACTGTTTTAAAAATAATAAATTAAATTAATAATCAAATTACAGAATTTATTATAATGATGGAATTATATATTATGTTTAAGTTAAATAAAATGAAAATTATTATTAAGGAAAATTAAATATAAATGTTATTTATATGAATATTAAGTTTAATGAGATCTTTTTTAATACTTTTTAATTATATAATTATAAAATAAATTTACACAAATCAAGCTATGAATTCTATCTACTAAAATCTATTTGATCTTCATTTATATAATCCTCGTCATTTGAATCTGTATTATTTTTTAAATAGTTATTATTGCTATTTTTGACTGTTTTACTCATATTTGTGTTTATATTTAGACCATGCTCAGATAGCTTAATTCCATATTTGACAGAAGGATTTTCACTATTATTTATATAAATTTTATATATAAACGTATAAATTACTATTTAATATGTTGATTATCTTCATCTCTTATTCTATTTTCTTCACTTAATACCTTAGTGCGTTTTACTCTGTCAAAATTTGAATAATCTTTTTTGGTATCAATAGCATAATTTTCGTTTGTATTACTATATGACTCCATTACGTTAGCTGTAGATTCATAGTTGCCGAATGTTTCATTATTATTATAATTACTTAATGTTTCTTGCTCTTGGTTATTGTTATTGGTTGGAATATTATTTTTATATTCATTTAATAAATGTTTTTTATCGTATGAATAAGGTTTATCGATATTTTTATTACTATTGTTATAATTACTGTTAGAATAAGTATTACTATTGTTGTTTGTGTTAGAATTATTATTGTTATTAATATTATTGTCAACATAATTATTTCCTTGATTACTATTATTTGAATAATTCTTAGACTTCTTTAGTTTTTCATATATTTTATCGTAATTATCTATGATATTACTGTTTTTATTAACTTCGGATTTTTTATCTTATATTAATATTTAATATTACTATCAATAATTGCTTCTATCCTGTCATTTCTTTCATTTCCTCCTGATCTTTCTTTTCTTTCTATTAATTCATTAGTATTAGTATTAAGATTATAACCTCTATTCAAGTTAGGTTTTTCCGATGAATAATTCTTATTATCGTAGAAATTATCATTATTATTATGTTTATCCTCATCATCATCTTCTGGGTTAAAATCTTGATTAAATATAGAGTCATCATCAAGCTTTTTATTGTAATTTTCTTTAACTAAGATTATTTAATATTATTTAATATAATATATTACTATTAGTATAATTATTGCTTGAGCCACTAGATGAATGTCTGTATAATCTATTTCCTTCATTTTTAAAGTTTTCTTCTCGTTGATTATCGTTATTACTTTCATTATCGTTATCATTATCATGGTCGTGGTCATCATCATGATCTTTGTCATTGTCATGTTCTTCATGGTCATTTTCATCATTATAATTTTGATTCTTTATTTCTTTTTGCTTATTATTCTGATTTACATTCACATTAAGATTATTGTGAGCTAATTTATCTTTTAATATTTGATCTTTTATTCTTGATTGAACCTATTAGAATTAATTTAAATTATGATTTAATTATCATGTTAAAATATTATATACCCCAGAAAATTTATTTGCTTTGTTTTCTTTAATTATTTCTTTTTTGATAATCTTCTCAGGTGACTCGCTTGAGTCGGATTTATGAAAAAGTTTTGCCTTTGTATTTTTAATTGAGTTTGAGTTGTTTGAATTCTGCTTATTTAAAGGTAAATTATTATTATTTGTAGTAGAATGATAATTTGAAGTAGTTGTTGTAGTAGTTGCTTTCGATGAGTTAGTTTTGCCAACTTTATTATTAATTATATTATTTGCCAATGAAGAAGTTGTTACACTACTAATATTTGAATTATTCATCTTATCCTTATCTTCATTTCTATTATGTTTAGTTGAAATATTATTTGTTTTCTTTTGCTTTTTCTTATCACTGTCTTTGTCGACTTTGTCAACTTTATCTAATTTATCTAAAGTTACTAAAGGCTTCGCTGATTTTGTAATATTTGTAGTATTCTTCTTTTTTAACTTTAAATTTGATATTAAATTATTCTTCAGTGGAGATGGAGACCTTGAGTTCAACTAAAAAATCATATGATTAATTTAAATTTTGTTAATTATATAGGACTAATAATTTAAGTAAGAGAATAATTTTACATTGTTAATATTTTTATTCTGGGACAAATTCGAAGTTCTTAAATTTTTAACCTTTGAATTATTTCTATCTGTTGTCTTTTCTTTATCATTATGCAGAGATAACTTTGTAAATGCTAAAAGTTTCTATTTATTTGTAAAATTTACTGTGTTTAACTGGTGTTTCACTTCGCTTAGAGATAGAAGTTGAAGTTGTCTTTTTTATTTTTTTATCTTTTGACATTAGCTTTGAAACAGAGGTTTCTTTATCTTTCTTAGATGTATTTGATTTACAACTTAATATACGTGTTTCTAGAAAACTGTCTTCTTTTACTTTATCTTTATTTTCTGATTTCTTTACATCTTCTACTAAGTTTAATATATCATCTGCTGTTAAAGATGAAAAGTTCGAATAATTTTTTTTAAATTTGATTATTCCATATTCTAATATTGAAGCAATTAGAGCTTTCCATTTATTTTCGATAAATAATGACAGAAAATCTCTAATTATTTTTTTCTTGTAAAGTTGTTCTATCATTTATTATATTTAAATATTAAATTAAAAAATGTTAATTAAAGTTTATTAATTATATAGTAAATTATGGTAAATTATGGTAAATTTAATTAATAAAAATTATATAAGATTATACAAATTAATTCTAGGTTTGCTATAATATCCCTTCTAATATTGTTTAATATATATTTTTATTTAATTTAATTAAGTCTTATCCTTCAAAGACACTAAATAATTTTTTTCTCTTACTTGATATATTGTCTGAACTATAAGGTAAATTCGGTTGTTTATTATTTAATGAATTCATTCCGACTCCATTTACATTTCCATTACTATTATCTAAATTGCCTTTTCCGTTAATTATACCATTTCTATGGTTATAAAATCTAGATTCTTGGAAATTTTGAATCATCTCCTCACTTTCAGTAAAAAAGTTCATAATAGTGTTAAGCTTCTTCTCTACTATTAATGGATTATTATCTTCAAATTTTGTATTATTGTTTGAACTATCATTGTTTGAATTATTTTTATTAATATTTGTATTAGTCAAACCACCGTAAATATCATCATTATGATTACAAAACAATGGACTTATAGGAAAAACCCTATTATTTATTTTATTTTCGCTTTGTATTTCTGTTCTTTTTCTCCTTTTATTATATTTAGATTTTAAACCTTCACTAGAATTATAAATATTATAATTATTAAAGGAGTTCTGAATTTCATTATTAGTATTTGAGTTGGCGTTTGAATTATTATCATTAGCGTTTGAATTGTTATTATTACTTGAATTTTGGTTTGAATAATTAATTGAATTATTATCATAGTTATAATGGTTATCATAGTTATAATTTGAATAATACAAATTAAGCTCGTTAACATCATTTAATAGTCCATTCTGATTATACATCATGTTATTTTTATAGTTATTTCTTTGCTCTTCATTAGTAAAGTTATTAAAATCCTCATTATTTCTATTTGACATATTCATCTGATTCAAACTATTATTATCTTGTAAGTTAAACTGGTAAAAGTTTTGATTGTTATTAATCATATTGTTATTGTTATTATACTCAATTTGAGTAAGAAAACTAGGATCTTCTTTAACTTTTAATTTCTTTGTTGATGTTGTATTATTATCGTTATAGTTGTAACTATATTTAGTTAATCTTATTTTGCTTAAGTTTTCTTCTGATTCTAAAGAATCAATTTTTTCAATATAGCTTTTTAATTGGGTATTAATTTTTAAGCTTTCTAAACTAAAAGTTGACCTACAAATTGGGCAGGTATTGCTACCAGATTCCATAATACATAAATAACAGTAATTATGTCCACATTGAGTTGTAGTCGGATCTTTCATAGTATGTAGACAGATTGCGCAATTTAAATATTCTTCAAGTAAATTTTTTGAAAGCATTATTAAATATTTGAATTTAATTATAAATAAAAATTCATATTTAATTTATATAAATATAATAGCTAATTATTGTAATTAATTCAAGCATAACTTATGCATACTTACTTATATAATAAAGTAATTAAAATAATTAATATAACTTAAATTATTAATAGTAAAATTAACACTTAATAATTTTATATTAAATCAATTTAAATTAATAACGTAAATCGTTTAAACAAAAAAAATTTAACTAAGCTCTATGCTTTAACTTTAAAAATCGAAAGACATAATATGCTTTCCATCACTTACTAAGCACCCTTCAACATGAGGAGGTTTATGACAACATGGGAACTCATTTATTAAAAATCGTCTTTTACAGTTTTCATGTTCGCATCTCTTTTTACATGTTTCGTGTTCACAATATACTTGAGTTAAGCTTTGTGTAGATGATTTCTTATTTCCTCCATTTTGTGCAGCGATCTCACATACTGTTAGCATTTGTTTTTGAAGACTAATAATTTGTTTTGGATGGTATAATTTTACCTCACATTCGTTTTTAACAAATTCTTGAATATTGTTTGATACCTAAAATTAAATATAATTATTACTCTTTTGCAAACTCTACATCCAATTCTCATCGAAGAATTTACAATAAATTTATCTAAGATCATTTTAGTATCTAAAACTGGGGTTAAACTTCCAAACTTATTCTTAAGTGCAAGGATATCATCAACTTTAGCATTAGCAAGGAGTTTATGGTCTGCAATGTATTTTTTGGCTAAGAAATAGTCTTTACAAGTTAATAATTCTAATTCTCTGTCTTTGATAGATTCATTATTATCAGAGACTTTTTGAGTATTGTCTTCTTTAAGCCAATGGAGAATAGCAGTCATCTTTGAGTTTGGATTATCAGGCATTCTCTTTAATAAATTCTCTAATACATCAAAGGTAAAGCTGAGTCTAGACCATAGATTATGACTGAATAACTCTTCGTCAAGTCGAATTTCGCAATGCTCTAATAAGCTTTTGAAGAATTGATCACCCATTGATAAGAATATTCCTATTGTTATTAAATTTTTATACCTAAATTAAGGATACACAAAAAGCTTTCTGGCTCATCACTAGCAGAACTTAATCTATCAGAATCTCTGCTATATATCCAAGTTAAAACATCAAAGAAATATTCAGGATGAGGAACGTATACATAGCTTTTTGTAATTGTAAATTCTTCTTGCTTTGCTTCTTCATCTTTGATTAACTTTTTTTCACCTGAAAAATATTATACTTAAACAATTACCTTTTAAGTTTTCTTGGAAAAACTTAGAGTTCTTTACTAATAGTTGATCATGAACCCAAAATTCAAACGAGTCATTTATAATAATTTTTCTGTCTGCTCCGACTACATTATTTAAATCGTTTATTGTAAATTCGTAATCACTTCCTTTTTTTTCTTTCTAATATATTGATTAATATTTATTGTTTAAAATTTAATGTTTATTTATAGTATTTACTTTCTTCCAGATACTTCTTCCTAATTTTGTTAACTCTCCAGGCATTCTTGGTTTATCGTTGGCAGGGTCGTGATCTCTTTCACTATCTAAGTCTGACTTACTATTAATTTTTAATAATTATATTAGTTTGTTATATGCTTACTCGTCCTTTTTTCCGTCGTCGCTAGCTTGATTTTCGGTAAATGGATTTTCTGCAACTTCTTCTTTCTTTTCTTCTTTGTCTTTCTTCTTTTTCTTTTCTTTTGGTTCTTTTGTTTCTTTAGGTTCTTCGATTTCACCTTCTGGTTTTTCTTCTTTATCTTTTTTCTTTTTAGGACTTTTTTCTTTTTTCTCATCACCTTCTTTGTCTTTTTTGTCGTCACCGTCTTTTTCTTTATCTTTTTCTTTATCTTTCTTTTCTTTCTTTTCTTTCTTCTCTTTTTTTTCATCCTTTTCTTCTTTTTCTTCTTTGTCTTTCTTTCCTTCTTTCTCATCTTTAGGTGATCCTTCCTTATCCTTTTTCTTCTTTGGTGATTCCTTCTTATCATCAGCTTTTTCTTCGACCTTCTCTTCAACCTTTTCATCAGGTTTTTTCAGATTTTTCTTTGACTCACTCTTTTTAACATTCTCTTTTGAACCATCTTTTTTTAAACCTTCTCCTCCTTTAACTGTTGCTTTTTTGGTGTCATCTTTTTTTGGTTCATCGGGTAAATCTTTTTTTGTCTCTCCCTTTTTTACACTGTCTTTAGAACCATCCTTTTTCAAGTCTTCTTTTTTATCATCTTTTTTAACATTTTCTTTTGACCCATCTTTTTTTAGTCCTTCTCCTCCTTTAACTGTTGCTTTTTTGGTGTCATCTTTTTTTTCTCCTTCTTTTGGTAATTCCTTTTTTGATTTATCAGAAGTTTTTTCTTTCTCTCCTTCTTTTGGTAAAGCTTTTTTTGTTCCTGTTTTTTCGCCTTTTGGTGATGCTGATTTAGTTTCCTTATCCATTAGTAAATAATTTATATTATTATTTAGAATAAAATTAATATGAATTAATTATTCTTTTTAGGTTTAAAAAACTTAATTAATTAAAATTTTAATATTTTAATAATTTACGATATTTTACTATTATTATTTAACTAGTTATTCTAAAAATTCATATTATCGATAAATTATTTTGCTATAATATATCTTTATCTAATACAAAAATCAATTTTATAATTATTAATATATGAAATATCTTCTCTTAGGCTCTCATTATTAATTTGTATTCATATCTAAATCATAATGCTTTAATTGGGTTAAAAAATTATCATTAGGTTCACAATATTGAAATTTATCCTTTACTAACTCAAACGCAGAAGCAAATTTCATTTTACATATTCCAATTAAGAAGGCAATTAAGAAAACCCAACATCTTGATTTGCCTTGCACAGAATGAATAAATATATTCTTATTATTCTTAATAGCGTCATCTATAAATCTGACAATATCAATATCAATAAATAAAAGTTATATAAATTATATAAGTAATAATAATAATATTACCTATTAGTTATCTTAAAGAACTTAATTGCGTTTTCTGTATGATTATCATTTATATAAATGTCTAAATACTTAAAATACTTAGTTCTTTTGTTATACTCTGTGCACGAAACATTTAATATATTAGTTATTTTAAGCGATAATAGTTCTTTTGTTTTAAAAGCACATTCAATTGGACCTACATAAATATGATCAATAATAAGTATAGGCTTAATTCTTGTTAGCGTTATTGCACATGGATACTTACAACCACAATATGTTAAATGAGGAAATCTACCGCATAGTATATTCTCTTCTTCGTTTTGGTATCCTTTTTTTCTTTCGTCTTCTGTAATATATTTTTGTTCTGCTAGTTCTTCATCAAGTTTGTATTCTACTTTCATATAACGATAGTCCTCAAGATTAGAAACAAGTAAATTTTCTTTAAGGTATAAGTGAGTAATTCGAACAGAATCTTCAGAAAAAGTTCCCTTCGATTTTACTGAAGCGTTATATGAAGTAATATTTTTATCTAGAATGTTTACACTAGTAAATATTTTATCTGATCCACTTGCTGTTTTCATTATTTAAATTTAATTATTATAACTAACTTAATAATTTATGTATATTATTACTTAATAATTGTTAGTTAATTCATAATTTCTATTGATTTATATGAGTTTTACATTAAATATTAATAATTAAAGGAAAAAGTTATGAAAAATAATGGGGTAATTATAATAATTAATTAAGAAAAAAGAATCATTCGCTGAAAACCCTTATGTAAAAGCATCTTCCCAAACAATAAATCACACAAATCATGGTGATAAAGAATTTGATGATATGCTTGATGCGGAAGAAAATAACTTTGATATGGACGAAGAACTTTTTGAATTACGTCAACGTTACATGGAAATGAAAAAAGAACGTCAGAAAGCTGAAAAGGACTCAGGTTTACTTGAAAATAAGCTAAAACTATTACAAAATGAAGAAACAAAAGTAATATAATTAAAATAAGTATTTTTATAGGCGTGGAAACAATTTGAAAGAAATAAAAAAGCAAGAGAGGATTATAATAATGTTAGAAATACGCTTTTAGACCAAAAGGACTATATAGATAATTTAAAAGCAATTAATGAAAAAGAAATAGACTTAAAAAGAATTCAAATAAATGAAATGAGAGAAAAGATTGCAATTACTTTAAAAACATTCAAAATAAGTTTAATAGAAAGAAATAAAATATTAGCCCAGAAAGGACGAGAAATAAAGAGAGAAAATGAATATGTATATAATATTCAAAAACAAAGTATAGACGAACGCAATAAAACAATTTGTCTATCGATAAAAAGTCAAGAAAATGAATTTCGAGAACGAAAGAAAAGAGAAGAAGTAAAGATATAATTACTTATATTAACAATAATAAAATTAAATAGGTTGATCGAAAACATAAATTAAAACTTGATCTAGAACGAAGACTTATGGAAGAAGAAAAGAAAAAGAATTTATACGATGTAAAATTATATTACTATATCAATTAAACTTTTATTATAGAATAAAATAAATAGAATGGAAGTAGCCGAAGTCGAAATGCTAAGAAAAATACAAGAAACACAGTTCGATGATGAATTTAATAATTGTATAACTAATCAACTTTTAATATTTTTATTATTAAATAATAGTAAAAGGATCTACATCTAGTGGAATATTTAGTTCAAATAGGCAAGAAATACAAAATGGAAAAATAGAAAGTCCTTATAAACCTAATAAAGAAATTAAGGAAGTAAAGGAAATTAAGGAAGTGAAGGTGGCTAAAGAAGTAGTAAAACCAGCTGTTATTACTGCTAAGAAGGGCTCTTCTAATACTAAAAAACCTATAAATATTAAAAAGTAGTATATAATAAATAAAACAGATTTTACATTATAATTTATTACAATTATATTCAATACATTTAAATATTTCTTAATTATAAAAAAGAATGATATAATTTATTGTAAATTATTTTTAAATTGTTAATCTCTTTAATTAAATGTTTAATTTTTAAACTATCATGTGATCTTTGGATTTTCTATTAACTTAAGAAGATTGAATTTGTTAATTTAATTTAATTAGCCATATAATAATCCATTAAATTTTTAGATTCTGCAACGAATAATTTATTTGTTCCAGTAACTACTACATATTGATGTCTTGAGAATGATCTTGATAGTCTGGAAATAAAATCATTTTGGGTTAAAACTTTAAAGCATTCTTTCACATAGCAATCTTTTAATTCGGATTTTTTGTTGAATTTACCAGATGTTAAATGAATGGTTAATAATCTTAAATTATATGTTCCGATAACCTCGTTCTTATCATTAACTACAGGTAGAAATTCTACTTTTTGTTTGTTAAATGAGTCATAACATTCAGAAAGAGTATTTTCTAGAAGTAATCCAGTAACCTCAGGTAATTTTAATTCAGCTATTTTTTTGTCCTTTCCGATTGTTTTGTCTTCTTGATATTTGCTAGTTACTAAATTATCATATTCATCCTAATTTTTATTAATTAAATATATTTACAATATCGTAAAAACCATTTTCTAACATATAGTCATTGTTTAAAAATTTAGTCATATAATTTCTAACTCCATCAGCGAATAAGACGACTACTCTTTTATCTGCAGGTAAATACTGACAAACTTCGATTGCCGCTTGCATTGCACTTCCTGATGATCCTCCTACAAATAGACCTTCTTCTCTTATAAGTCTTCTAGCCATTCTAAATGACTCTTTATCATTTGACTTTTTCCACTCATCAACAACATCGTAATCGAAAACCTTTGGGAAAAAATCATAGCCAGTTCCTTCAACTTTATAAGAAAGTTTAACGTTATCAGGATGTTCCATATTATCTTTATGAGCCAATATTGATCCTAATGGGTCAACTCCAACAATCTAATTTTATAATAATAAATACAATAATATCTTTATTTAACTCTTTTAGCTTTCTAGCAACACCTGTCATAGTTCCACCAGTTCCTGTTGCCAATACAACATAATCAATTTTTCCATCACATTGGTCCCAAATTTCATACCCAGTATGATCATAATGAGCACATGCATTTCCTGGATTAACATACTAAATTATTTATTATTTATAATAACTTAATAACATACCTGATCAAGTATTACAGCACCTTCAATTTTATCTCTTAATTTTATAGCTAATCCAATATGTGAATCTGGTCCATCAGTTCTTGCTGATGTAGGGGTTCTGACAACATCGGCTCCTAAGGCAAGCATAATATCATTTTTTTCTTGAGACATTTTATCAGGGAGAGTAATAATAATTGGGTATCCCTTTACAGCAGCTGTTAGAGTTAGCCCAATACCAGTATTTCCACTTGTTGCCTCAATTAATGTTGATTTTCCTGGTGTTAATAAACCTTTTTTCTCTGCGTCTTCTACCATTCTTCTTCCAATTCTATCTTTGACTGACCCTCCTGGTAACATAAATTCGCATTTGGCCACTGAAAATTATAACGTTATTTAATTATTATTTACATAATTCGCATTTAATCCCGAATGATTTAGGAATATTGTTTAATCTAACTAATGGAGAATTTCCAATTAGTTCCAAGACATTATTGTAGATTTTTTTGTGAGGCATTCTAATTATTGATTAAAATTTTATTATACGGCGATTCAATTATGTGAGGATTTTTTAAACCATGTTTTTCTAAACTCCATGTACAATGTCTAACTTGGTATTCTTTCATGTCTAAAACAATTTCATTTGGGTCAGTTTTTTTAGTTTCTTCCATTGATATATAAAATGATGTATAATAAATATACTTATTTTAATTGTTTATATAATTTAATCATAATTGATTATAATTATAATTGATTTTAATTTTTAATATTAAGTATTTCGCTGAATTTTTATAATATTTATTTAAAGTATAAAACTTAAATTCAATAGCACACTTCAATTTAATTCTTTAGTAATTAATTACTTATAATATATATTTATTATTCAAAAAACTTAATTAAATATTATAATTCATTTTTAATTAATTATTTAGCTAATATTAAGTCTAATCTTCCTTGTTAAACTTTTTATTTTTATTAAAACTACTTCCGCCAATTATCTGATTTTTCTTCTCTTGAACATTCTTGAATTCATTTATTACTTTACTTATCATTTCATCTAAATATAAATTATAATTAATATTACCATCTTCAGAAAATGATTTCGGTTTTACTTTATTATTATTATTTGCCTGTCGTCTTTTAAAATAGAATATAACAATACTAATAATGATAATACTAGCCAAATAAATAACAAATACATTTAGTCCAGATACAAAATCCCAAGCTGCTGAGTAACTACTACTAGTTGTATAATGGGTTAAATTATTATGTTTCATTTCAACAGTAAATATACTACTACCAGATAATAAGAATAAGTAAAAAGATCCATCATAATGCAATAATTTTAAATCTTCTAATGGTACAACTTTATTTTTTTTATTTAACATTTGTCTTGTTATTATAATCTCTTCAACAAAAAATGTAAAATTATCACTGATATAGTTATTGTCTATTATAGCTATATAACCTTTGTCAGTAATCACGAATAGAATACTCTTTTCGTAAAAGATTTTGGCTTTTGATTTGAAATATTTAAGTTTGTAAGAGTAGATTGCTATAAGTAAATGAATGATAAATGAATAAAAAAAGAATAAGTAAACGATTTATAACAAGTAATGGAAGTAATTTTATTTATAAATAATGTTAATATAATTAATATCTTACGAAAACATTCATTTGAGTGTTGCTTTGATAACGATAGTTTTATGCTGTATACTATAAAATTTCCTGCCTTATCAATTGCGTAGAGATAAGGAGCTGCTCCATCATAATAGAAATCAAGAAATTCGTTATAGTTATAGCAGGAAACTGATATTGAATTTCCACCAAGCATATTAATAAAATTAATATTCTTATTGACCATAGCTCCTACAATTCCTTGAGTTACTATAACATTTGTTAGTATATTTTGAAAGCTAATACTAGATCGCATGTCTAAATCTTTATTAAGAACTCTAAAATATTTAAATTAAAATATTTAATACAAGACATTTCCATTATCAATACTAATTACAAAGTATTTATTGTTATGAACCTTGTGTTGAAATATACTGATAACATTTTCATTAGGGTTTAGATTTAAACTAAATGTTTTTCTGGTTGGAATAAATAAATCTATTTCATATTGAGGTTGTAATGATTGAGCTGAATTATCGTTAAGTTCATTAGTATTAGTACTAGAATTTGTTTTTGCTTCGTTTATTTTTATATTTATATCTATTGACATTGAGATAATTTCATCACTTGTAGTCAAAAAACATATAGAATTGTCTAAAGATAGAGTAATTTATATTAAGAATTTTACAAATATATACATATTATTTTATATTTAAATTTATAATATTTACCTTCAGAAAAGAATGATAAATCAACTTGTTTAACACTAAAGTTAAAATTGTGTGTATAAATTACATTATAATTCTTTGTACTTATCTTTAGAGAATTCTCTGTTATGAAAACAATTAAATATTCTAATTCAGACTTAATCTTATTTACTTTTTCTTTTCCTTCTATATATTTATTAAAGTTTCTAATGACAAAAAAGTTAATTATTCGTTCATTATGATGAATGAGTTTATCAAAATAAAACGATTTTGATTGACTTGCTTTTTGTAGCCAGAGTAAATTATAGCATAATTTTGAGAAGTCTACACATAGAGACTATAATTTTAAAGTTTTTATTAGGTATTTTACTTTATGAAAAGTGTGATTTTCTTTATATGCTTTAGATTTTGAAATCTCAATTAATTTGTTGATATTAGATTGAATTGTTTGGGTTAATTCTATTTCTTTCTGTGATATAATTTCGAAATCTAAGGTTATGGAGTTTTATTACTTGAGTTGGTATAAATGAATTGAAGAATGTTATAAATTGATATTATTTTTAAAGCAATGTTTTTTATACTAATATTTATCATTTATTTGAAATAATAATAAATTGAATATTAATAATATAAACTTAATTATTTATTGTTACTAAATACTACTATTATGTAGTTTTTAATATAATATAATTTATTTACAATATTTATAATTATTTTAATCATAACCTAAATTAAAAAATGAAAATCAAAACTTATAAATACGAAGACAGTCCAAAGAAGTTAGTACGAGCTAGATTCAGTGCATTAGATATAGAAAAATTATTCGAAAATAAAAAATTTGTAACAAAGAGAAAGGATACAAAAAGAAATTCAGAGCTATATGAAATATTCTTAAGTAAAAAGGATGTTTATTTAGACAGTAAATATCCTCACATCTTTAATCAAGTCTCTTCAAACTCTGTTCATTTAATTCTTTCTGGAATCCCTTTAGAAAAGTTTTACTTATTAAATCCAATTGGATTACAAGCAATTCATCAACATAAAATATATCGTTGGAAGTATCCAGAGGCATTGACATTACGACTCAAATCAAATAATAGCTGTGGAATAAACTTAATAGAATCTGAATTAAAGATACCAATGGAACAACGACTGTTTTTAACAAAATTAGAAAGTCTATTTAGATATGAATACAATGAAGGAATATCAACCTATAAGGATTTATTCTCAACAAAATTTTTAATAAATTTACTTAGACTCCATATGCCAAGTAATTATATAGGTGTCAAAGGAATTAAATATCTGGCTGAAACTAAGTTTTTAATTAATGTTACTTTGTTAAACCTAAACGATAATGATCTTGGAGACGAAGGAGCAAAACTATTAGCCTCAAATGTGACAATACCAAATCTAGAAGTATTAATGTTAACAAAAAATAGTATAGGATTAAGAGGTATTAAAGAATTAAGTCAAAACTTAACATGGACACATCTAACACATCTTGATTTAGGGCATAATTTTTATTTTGGTATGGAAGGTGCTCATTATTTATCTAGAAATGAAACATGGACAAATCTTCAAGTTATTGATTTTTCTGGTAATAATTTAGGATTTAGTGGTATTAGAGAGATATCTAAAAATTTAGTTTGGAAAGAGTTAAAAAAGTTAATAATAAGTCATAATAATATTGCCAAATTTCCATATGATATCAAAAAGAATTTTGAAAAAGTAGAAGTATTATGCGTTTCATTTAATGAACTTGGTGATCAAG
>Ga0100378_1001000_pt1 | contig 30730 bp, 31 predicted proteins | sample CryGeymeta201502_FD_81535 | JGI IMG/M metagenome (GOLD analysis project Ga0100378, IMG submission 81535) | Groundwater microbial communities from Crystal Geyser aquifers in Utah, USA - Crystal Geyser metaG 2015-02 | ecosystem: Environmental > Aquatic > Deep subsurface > Groundwater | place: USA... | reverse complement strand
CTTTTAAGTGGGGCGATGATCTGTCGAGATATCTAGGCGGTTGGGAGTGTTTGTCTGCTTGTAGGAAGAGGATTGAATGCTTTGTTTTTGAGTGTACTTTAGCTTGATGGAGTTGAATTTGTGATCGATGTTGAGGTTGCTGTTTCTCAAGGCCAATTGCTCCTTCATGTGCTAATTTTAGTATTATAATTTAACATTTTAGGAATATGAAATCCTTTGACCTTAGATATCACCAACCGACATACTTTCTATTTACTGATAATCCATGGCTGCTCTTCCAATGTACACACAATCATTCTTCATCAGCTTCGGTCCACGAAATAACTTCTTTGAATTGTTCCTTGATATGTCCCAAGGATCGGCTCGCAACTTGTCTTCCTTGGTGTAGTTTATCTTTCCTAATACTTACGCCATAGATGAATAGGTCCATTATGTTGTAGATGATCGTGTATTCATTGTCACTTTCGGTGATGAGTTCAAGCATGTTTTTGTCGTCCTCATGGGCAAGGTTCAGCCTGATGATATAGAGACTGTCGTTCAAGAAGGTTGAAAGAATACTTGATTAGGAATGACGTTCTTTGGTGGATAGTAAAATGTGGTCTGAGTGGAAGGAGAAGTACTTTCGTTATTGGCAAGGAAAATGTTATTGACAACTCCTGGGTTTTCGGAGTGAAGAGAAGTTAGGTACTCTTGCAGCAACTTTATGTTGATCATCTACAATTAATATTACTTATCGGATCATCTATCACAACTCAACATGGGACATACCTACTCCAATCTCAAGGAAATTCTTTACGTTAGTGGAGCAGATTTTGACCCACCACATCTTAAAGATCAACAGAATCATAATCCTCACAAGTCGCCTTAACTAGACTACAGAACATATGGTCCCAAAAAATGGTGGAAGGAGGATTCTTCGGAACAGTAGCTGGCTCTTCATTTACAGAAGCTCTAAAAGAAAGAGAATCTACTGAAGCAATTCAAGCAGCATAAGGAATTTGATCGAATCGAATATAAGCGGATGAACGATCAGGCCACCATCTTTTAATTGTGGGCATAAGAAGTCGTAAAGTTATTGCTTGTAGCTGCCTTATTGGGAAGCAGAATGTTGGCTGTTCAACATGCAGCTGACTACTTCACGGTTGGTCTTTGGCGTAGATTGTTCTATCCCATGGCAGCCATACTAATTCCAACCTCTATTGTAAAAATGCTCACAGCTGAAGAATACCACATAATAAATCATGATTACTTTAGATTGACTCCAAACGAGGTGGCTGAATATGCATAGCTTGATCAAAAAATGAGCTTGTACAAGGATACCGAGGATATGAAGTACAACTTTAAGTATCACTCTCTCAGATAATTTTACAAAACTAGAAGATATGTCCATGAGGCAAGTCGAGACAGTAAATGGAATTGGTACAAGGAGGTATGGCAATATGAAATGGGACTCAAAACTGAACCATTGGAATAATATTCCAAGTTGAGATAAAGCAAAAGAAGAGGGAACTGGGAAATTCTCACTCCAGAAGAAAAGAAGCAAATTGAGAGGGAAATTCAAAGCAGAAAAGAGGAGAATTAGTCCAACTGATTGATAGTTTACAACGTGATAGTCATGACTAGAATAAATAAATTGATTCAAAAATGATGTAAGAGACCAAAGCCAAATATATGTCGTGGGTCAAGATCCGCATAGGAGAGCCTCTCACTGCAATCTAAATAGCTGATGGTATACTATCTGCTAGACAGGAAAAGTTATTTTCGGATCAATATCTGGTTACGTAGGTCAGTTCAACCTGCAAAACAAAAAGACCTACTATTTCTAGCAGATCGACGAAGAGCTCATCCGAGGAGTAAACATGAGTCGAAACAGATTCACTGCAAAGATAATAAAATTTACATCGCAATCGGAGACAGGCATATTCGCATCAAGGATACTCATCGTGACCCAGAAAACGATTAAATGCTGAGCATTCTTCGCAGTCACTCCAATATGGTATGTTCTCACTCCATGACAATGATGCATGGCGTGAAGATAGTCATTTTTGTAGCCTTTCCCACCCAAAAAAGAGAAGCGATGTGTACGTAATCCTTGACGCAGCTGTTTAACTCGAGATTGAAAACAAAAACATGTACGAGATTGATGCTGACAAGAATGAGATTAAGCTTCATAGGTAGTTCCGAATGCCAGAAGTGGCTGTTCCTTTTGATTTTGACGGATAACGCATTTTATGGATGGAGTATAAGGAAGACCAAATCAAAGAATTCCAATACTACGACTTAGGACACAAAAAGGTGGAAGTTATCAAAACATTTTAAAAGGACTATCATTTCTTGTCTCATGGCAGAATTGTTGGAAAAGAGCTTATTTTTGTGGAAAACAACAAAAATGTCAAATCATACAATCTATAGAGTAAGGTTCAAAGAGACCTCTACAGCCATAGTTCTTCAATTGTCGCATTCTCACTTGTGAACAGGGACAGTCCGTAATACTCAATAATATCTGTGGACTTCAATGGAGTTTTTACTCACTGGAGGACCACCGCAATCATCCAGCGTTTTAATCTTTGGGACCTTCCAGAGGTTCCCAAGGAAATAAAAAAACATCAATACCTGTTCGATATGGGCTATGCTTACTATGTACATATGTACAAAGATATACTGGCTGTCAGTACTGACTTGGGCCTTTTTGTGTTCACATTGTGATGACTTGATTGTTGATAATCTGTGACGTTAAATTAGAATAATAATTTTGAATTACATATCTCATATTTGAGGTTTCTATATATTTTCTTATCGAACAATATGGGTTGCGCCTTTACTGAAGAACTCAAAGAGCACAATAAGACAGACTCAAGAAGAAATAGGCTTTAGACAGTAGACTGTCGCAAGCTATCAACAAAAGTAGTCGACATGATCGTTGAAAATGTACAGATTCTATCAGAACAACTCCAAAAATAACAAGTCAACTTCTGCATCTCCATTCTTTCCAATCATCCTCTTTTCAGCGGACTTGCTCATGATGAGTTAACGATTCTTTGCTCATAAATGGTTTGGGCAGCAGCTAAAAAAGGGGATCAGCTGTTCACACAAGGACAGGCAGGCCACACTTTTTTTGTCATTGAAAAAGGAACAGTCGAAGTAGAAATTGACGGAAAGGTCATAGCTAAGCTTAAAGAAGGACAGTCGTTTGGAGAGTTGGCTCTATTGTTCAGAGCATCAAGAGCAGCTACCATTAGATGCGTTGGAGAATAGAACAGATACTTCCTGATGAAACCTGGGCTTTACAAGAGCATTCTCAAGCAATTGAAAGAAATTGAGTACACTCGAAAGAAGGAGATAGTTGAAAAGATCGGCTTATTTCATTGTTTAACAAACAAGCAAAAATATAGTCTGGCTCAGCATATCAAAGAAGCTAGCTACAGAAGTGGAGAAGTCATTTTCGAAGAAGGAGATGTTTCGAATGGAATCTACATTGTTTCTGAAGGACTTGTTGAGGTTTCACTCAGTGGAAAGCCTGCTCTTTTGCTCAAATAATTGGAAGTCTTTGGAGAAAGTGCTCTTAAGAGTAATTCAAGAAGACAAGGCAGAGCTGTTTGCAAGGAAGAGACGAAATGCTTAGTCATTGGGAAGAAAGATATTGAAAGATCTCTCGGCTCAAGCATGAGAAATTTACTGTACTATAATATTCAAAAGTGGGCCATATTAAGATCAGACTGCTTCCAAGATTACAATACGACTGAGCTGAACAAAATTATCATGGGATTTGAGTGTATTGAAGTTGCTGATAAGGAAAAAATCATGCACAGGGGACTAGTTATTTCTTTGGAAGGAGGAGTCAACAATCAGCCTGAGGGTACTATTTTCCATCTCGACAACTGGCGCCAAAGACAGTTTAATGTTGAAGGCCTGGTCAAGAATGGTCATGGATATGTGGGTGTCCTGTCTTTTGAAAAGTTGTCTGAGATCGTTGGAGTAATTGAAAACAGAAAAAAGCTGATGAGAGCGTCACAAAAATGTATTGCTGAGAGAGATGATAGCTTCAATATAAATGATTTCGAAGTGGTGAAGAAGCTTGGCTAAGGACAATTCGGTCAGGTATTTTTAGTAAAAAACGTGAGTACAGGAGGAGGATTGTTTGCTGTCAAATGTTTGTCAAAGAAAGCTATCAAAGAGGAAGGAATGGAGCAGAGTGTAATTGAAGAGAAAAAAATTCTTCAAAAGGCCATTTTTCCTTACATTGTCGGTTTTGTGAAAGCTTTCCACGACAAACAAAACATTTTTTTGTTGATGGAATTTTTGAAAGGAAAGGAAATGTTTGAAGTTATAAGAGAAATGCCTACGCTCAATAAACCCATTGCTCGCTATTATTTTGGCTGCTTGTTGCTGGCCATTTAGTACCTCCATGCAAACAACATTGTCTATCGAGATATCAAGCCTTAAAATTCAGTCATTGACAATCATGGAAAGGTCTATTTGATTGACATGGGAACGGCAAAATAATTAAAAAATTAAAACATGTTCAAAACATGGACAATCATTGGTACTCCTCACTACATGGCTCCAGAAGTATTCTAGGGAAAAGGCTACTCCTTTTAAGCTGATTACTGGTCTCTAGGAATTCTGCTTTATGAGTTTGTCTGTGGAAGGCTCCCTTTTGGAGAGAACATAAGCAATGATCCGTACAAATTGTTTAAAGTAATTCAAAAATAAAAAGTTCAATTTCCTAAGTTTTTGACTGATGAAAAAGTCAAAAATCTAATCCTATTTATTCTTGAAAAAGACCCAAAGATGAGAAGTTAGATGGTATCTTTTGACAAAATCAAGAAGCACGAATTCTTTACTGATTTCAATTGGAACGACCTCCTTGAGGAAAGAATCGTGCCTCCATACATACCCAGAGATTTCAGAACAGGAAAAATAGAGCTTCTTTAATCTTCAGGAGAGAAATTCCTCAGGCACATTTATAAAAGCAAGAAATTTGGAAAAGTGGAAGATTGGAACGAAGACTTAGGAGTTTGATCTAAGATTAATCTTGATTATAAGTCCTATATCATCATAAAACTGCATTTTTCTTCTTGGCTCTTATTTTCCTGGCTCTGTTGTCCAGCTCATTGATCAGATTAGACACTAGAGCAATTGTGTTTTGAAAGGAAGACTCTTTGTTTCTCTTGAAGTCCATTCCTCCCACTGGATTCAGGTTGAGGTTCCCGATTATTTGCTGGTCGGTCTTGGGATCTTCCTCAAATGAGGCACTATGAATGGGAGTCATTTATTCCTGTGAAGAAAAGGAGGCTGACGATAATCTAGATCTTCTATGCTCTGATTAATCGTTGTGCTTCTGATGCTTGATATGCAGAACCATCAACTAGTCCTCCGTTTATTTCAGCTGGCTCTTGAGTCTGGCAACTTGTTCCTGATTCGACTCTTTGCTTTCTTACAGTTCTAACTGAAGGAGGGCCAATTATTCCATAGTTTTTTCCACTCTCTGTTCATACTAACTCAACATGCAGTTTGCTGCTCTTATTTCCGATTCAAGAGTTTAGTTGATATTTTCGAGTTCGATGACCTTTCTCTGGAAATCTTCAAACTTGGTCTTGAAGTCATTTCTTTATCTTTTGATCAGATCCAGCTATTTTTAAAGCGAGGATGTTTGAGCTTTCTTTTTTTACTACCTGTATCAATGTATACCTTGTGAGAGTTGAGTTAGTTTTATATTTTTTGAAGTTTGCTCTTCAGATCATTGTTTTCGACTTCGAGCTCATTGATCATCGCATTGGTTTACTCTATAATGTCAAGGAGCGGTACCTTGATAGGCGTTGAATTGTTAATTGAGTTCATCGAATTCGGCTGTTCGTGTTTAGTATAGGGTTTTATAGTCGGACATGTTTTGAATGAAGCAGTTATTAAATAATAGTAGCATTAAAACATCAGATGAATATTTTGATTCTTTCGCTGATGTCCGAGCTGCACAACGGACATGACTCCAAGTTATCAGCACAGCTATTGCACACAGCATTATGTTTGCAGGGAATGAAAACAATGTTGCGCTTTTCTGTTCCACAGTTCAAACATCCATCTTAGTATTCTATGTCCATCTTCTAGGGACGAATCTCAGCAGCCAAACACTGATAGGTAATTGTGGTTCCTATTTTGAAAATGCTGCCTTCTTAGAGCTCAAATGGTTCAGAGTGTCGAAGAGGCGGACTCAAGCGAAGCCAAGTACTACATAGATTAAGGAATACCCATTGGTCGACTGCATATCTTCAATTACAAACTCTCCTCTTTGTATGAATATCTTAGCGTGAAGCCCACTTAAATGTTCATCGTCCGCTGAAAAGTTGTTACTTTTTCTTCTTCCGAAACTATAGAAACTGCAATTTTATCCGAGTGTAATGTTAGCTTAACCCTTTCCAGAAGATATCATATGAGTGATTGTCAGTTTGATGCTTCTGCAGTGTTTGTTTATCTGTGTAACCTCCACCAAAAAGCTGCCCATTTCAATAAGTGTACCCATTCTCAGCACTCTTGGAGTTTCAATCTTGAGAAAAGTGCCAGCTTCAGTTCCTTTGTCTTGCAAATAATGCCTTCCTTCTCTTTTGGTGATCTAAGCATGTTATTCTTCAACAGATACTTCCAAACTGCGAATAATGTTGGCTGAGGATCTTCCTATTTTGAGTAGATGTTCCTTCATGACATAGTAGGCTGCAAGGCTACCATCACAGCTTCTAATGACCATGCCTTCTTCTTTTTGGTTATGTTTCCAGAGCTGTGGTTTCACTTTGTGCACACTTTTCTAGAAAGTTTAATTTCTCTGCAATTGTGGAAGGTTCTGGTGTCGAGGGGCTATGTTCTCCTTATCATCAAAGGTTTGTCTCAACAGATACTGTTCAAACTCAGGTAATCCTTCCTTGACCCACCTGAGTAGTTTCCTCCTGATCAGAGGACTATTGACTCCCAGTTGAACAAGGTTATGTTCAGTGAGTGAGCCAATGGTTGATCCCTGGATGTGGTGATGTTCTGGATAGAAGTATATGTACGGAAGGAGGCGGCGAGGGCTGGAAGGTGGATGAAGGAGAGCCATTGTGAGGTATGTTAGTGATTCCAAAGTGTGGGAGGGACGGGGATAAGTTGGGCCAATGCTTGGTAATCCATTTGAATTGAATTATAGTGTTTCTGTTAATAATTTAACAATAAAGAGTTCAAAATCATTATTGATTCAAATTGGCTAAAGTTCTCTCTGAAAGATAAAAACCCATATTTGCTCATTAAACTGTCATAGATTGAATATGATGCCTCTTATAATATAGTATGAGCTAGAATTAGGATTCAGAGGTCTCCACTCCAGCTGCCAACACAACAGCCAAAGCACACAAGAAAAAAGCACATATTCACAAACAAAACAAATCTTCAAAGAAATCCAACGCATTCACCACCAGCAATTATCGAACCGAAAGATGCTAATTTTTTAACAAAGGACATTGTACAAAAGGGAATGATTGCACATATCGTCATGATTTCATTCCTGACACTGCAAGAGTACATTCCATTAAATATAGAAAATATGCAAATTTTTCTTGTCGGGAGCCTGCACAAAAGAAAATTGCCCTTACTCACATAATACAAAAACATATCCATGTCTCTTCTATAATGTAGATAAGAGTTGCCAGCTTGGCAGCCATTGTAGGTTCAGTCATAGCCCTATACCTGAAGATTTTCGAGAGTAGTATCTCAGAGACCACAAGGAGCATATTATCAAACTGTATAAAGAGGGAAAACTAGATGACTAATCTATGATTGAACCATTCAGAGATTAGCTGCCTAAGAGTGAGCCTGTTCTGCCTCCTATCGCTCCAGAGGTGTCAAAAATTCCTAAACAAGATCCTCGCCTGAAAATCAGGAAGCAACTGGCATAAACTCCTAAAGTAAAAAAATAGGAGTAAAAGGAGGATATAATATTGACAAACATGAAAGAAGAAGAAGGCATTGATGCTAGATTCGAGCGTTGCGTAAAGGAGATGATGTTTAGTTACTATTGATTTTATGATACAAGGACATTCTATCATTCACTTGTCAAAAGGAAGACTCTCCATTTTTCTTATTGCCATTAAAATTGAGGAGATCGACCAGGCCTGCGCGGGACAGGAGAAGTGATTGTACTCTCCATTTCTATTGGTCAGCTCAGTCAAGCTTTGCCATTAACTATCTCGGAGATGTTTGATATGCTCTTGCAGCAAGGACATGATCCTTCTCTTGCTTAATACTTTTCCTTCAAAGTTCATCTTGGCAACCAGATAAAAACCATAGAGCCAGACCCATTCAGGTCCATTGTGATAACTGAAGCCATGAGCTATTTTAGGGTCGGAAGAGTCATTGCTGTTGTCATAGTAGGGACAGTAGAAATTGTGATTGTCGGACAAGGTTCCGACACCTATTGATTTTGGCTTGAGCAAATGTTCCTCAACTTTTTTAATATAGAGCCTGGCGTGATGAGGCTCGCAAATCTCAGGAGCGACAGCCAGAGTAATCAAAGCATTTGGTCTGAACCTTTTTTATTAATATTCAAGGGGACAGTTGATAACATCTCGATAAATGCCTGTCACAAATTCCTAGTCAGCTGACTATCGTTCAAAGAATTAGTTGTCAAAGCAATAAGTGATTTTTTCTGCCCACTTGCCCAAACTAATCGAGGCTCCTTGGTAGTTAACTCCATCGTAAGAGTAATATCCTCTTGCATTGAGGGATTCAAAGGAACGAAGGCAAGAGTAAAGAAGGCCTACCAGCTAGACAGGAGTGCCTGCTCGTGGAGTTGATGGCATTCCTTTGGTTGCAGCGTGAGTTGAAGAGCCCATTTTATCCATCCAAGTCAGACAGTTGTTTTTGTTGCCACCAATGATAAATCCAGTTCTAGCATCAACTTCCAGGTTGATGTTGAATCCTTCTATTGTCATATTGGAGTCGATTTCGAAGCCTGAGTTCCACTATCTGAAAGAGATTCCTTTAGCATGGGATTGAAATATGTCATGAATTATTTCCTCTAATAACATCATTCTCTTCTTTCCCTCAGCTTTAAGTTTATGGTGTTAAAATTTATCATTGCTGAGGAACAACATTTCTACCTTGTTTTTCAGAACTTCATAGTCTTTTGTCTCATCTATGTAGTCTGCTACTCCCTTGATAAACCACCAGCAAGCATCTCGACAGTTGTAGCGAGGACTACGGCCTTCATCTAGTAAGTTTGGAATCAGACCATGACGCAGAGCCGATGCAAATTGGATGATGCTTTCTCTGAATATGCTTGGATAGATGCGGAGAATGTCAGAAGCAGTGAAGGTGTCTCTTCCCCAACATCTTGCCCATCCAACAGAAAAATGAGGAAGACCAGCAGCCACCAAAGATTTATCAGGAAGAGGACAAGATGGGAAATAGTTGATGAATTGACTGCAAGCAAAGACCAAACTATTTTCGAAATCGGTTGTTTTTCCAAATTGTTTCTTCACTGTCAGACTCAGCTTATAAATAAATTATGCAAAATACTTAGGTATTAAGTATCTGGGTAGAAGACTGATTATACCAAAAACCTTCTCAAGATATTCAGTGAACTCGGAAAGATGCTTATACATGCGGCATCTGTTTATGTAATAATCCATCAACCAGTTGCCTTCTCTCAAATTTTTGAAGACTGCTTCATTAAGATTGAATGTTCTCTTGGCTCTCTGAACAGACTGAAAAACGCCAGCAAAGCCCGCATAAACTAATTGTTTGTTGTTTTCTTGAGGAATTGTGTAGTTTCCATAACCTTGAAGATGTTCAGTCTCTTGTGAGCAGTTGAAAAATAGACTGTTCAGCTCCAAAGGACCTAATTTTGGCAAATTGATTTCTCTTTCCAGAATATCTTAAACGGCTAAAATATTTTCAGTATAAAAGCTGTTCTTTTTGCAGTGGATGAAGCAGGCGAATCCTGAAGGCAGTTAATGTGCTCTCAGTACATTGTTGCCTGTAGATTTACTTGTTCCGATATCGAAATATTCATGGAGATTTTTTGTGTGTACAATTTATGTTTGAGTCACCAGTCCTTAATAGACTGAAAAATCTGATTGATGCCAAACCTCACAGTCTTGTATGTTACCTTGGAGCTAAATTTAAGAAGGAAGAGGAGTTGCTTCCTTTGAGATATTGACGATGATAGTTATACTTTCAAGATGATTGTCTGGCTCACGGAATACGATGAGTATGTCTCCAATATTGAAAACATGGTACTCTCTGAAGGGGAAGTATTTCTCTGACATTTCATGAATTTTAGCACGGATAGCTTCAAAATTTCGATAAAATATTCGAGGATGCATCTTTTAAGTCACTTATATTTTATGATTGCTGCCGTTGCTGGGGCGACCTTCTTCCAGAACCCACTCTTTGCTGTGTCTAAACTTGTATTCATATTGACCAGGAGAAAGATATATGGTTGTAAAATAGGTGTTTGTGGCTGCATGGAAAGTCATTTTGTGAGGCTATTTCCAGTTATTCCAGCTTCCAACAAGGTCAGTGTCAGCTTTTCCTCTGTAATGAAACAGGTAAGGCCTAAACTCAGATTTGTCAACAGTAGGTTGATAATCAACATCTTGAGAATAAAGAGGTTCAAGCTAAGTCACATCGATTTTTTTTGAATAGAATTGATCGAATCCTTTAGTTGATCCTGTAAAGGTTCCTAAAAAGGAAATGAGAACAGCAACAGGTGTTTGCAAGTGAATCATGTTTTTCATCGGATAGGTCTCGTTGTCATGAGTCAGGTCATAAAGAAGAGTGATTGGCTTTTTGTGGTGAGCGTATTTTATTTTTTATCCATTTTATTCAAAGTGACGATTTAGGGTGCCAAGATAAGCACTTGTGCGGTCGATCTAATAGTGAAAAGCATGAACTGCACTATCTCCATTAAGTAGATGTTGAGTTTATTTCAAGATACTGTTGATTCCAACTTGTCTCACGAACTGAGCGCTTTATTCAATTGAAGATGTGAAAAGCTCTGCAAATATGATCAGATTTGGATTCACCTTCCTTGCTTCTCTGATCAGGTATCGAGCAACATATATAGGAGTTCCATGCAAATTATCGAGTCTAAAACCATCAAAGTATTTAGCCATTTCTTGAACATATTTAAGCATATGGTCCCAAGCTGCAGGAGAATCTGAAGGTTTATTTCCATATCTGACTCGGAGCAGGTCTCCCCAAACGTTGACTCTTCTTCTCAGGTAGTAATGTTCTTTAGAGGTAACAAAGAGCTCACGAGAATCATGGTTGCCTACCCATCCATTATTGAGAGCATAGAACTTATGGTTTGGTCCTTGAACTGGTGAGAAATATGTTCCTACAAGAGGGTAGATGTCACCAAAGCTTCGTGTCATTGCTTCCATGTAGTGATACCTTACTTCTCCCATAGTGTTTCTGATGATTTCAGGAATCCACTCATTTTGGAGCTTGTGTTTCCAGTTATAGTTGAAGGTCTTGATTGCAATATCTAAATCACTTTCAAGATAGTTAATATCAAGAGTTACCCATGGGTTCAAATCAGAAACGGTCACTCCATTCTTGTTGCTATTGGGTGTAGAGCAATGTTCAGCAAAAAAATCTAGAATAGATTCGATTGGGTCTTTCGCAAATATATTTTCAGATGGCTTCCTTGTTGGAACAAGCTCCAACATTTTACTCTTAATTGTCTAGTCGAGTTGGAAATATTCATAAAGTTAGAGATTGTTGAGTCGATCAGTCAGATTTGTTTGAATTTGTGAAAGGATTTATTCTGTTAGCTATATGTCATCATCAGCCATCATTTACTTGATCTCTTGACCCCACTCAAAAATAGCCTCATCGACAAGGAAAGCCGTATAGAGCATAGGTGTGTTATCGACTGTGTAGACTGCTCCAGGCTATGTCTGGACCCATTCAGAATCAAAGCTGATATGATTGAGGACAATGTCAATAATGAAAGCAACTCCTTCTTATTTCAAAGGTGCTAGTGCATTTTCTAGTTGTTTATTTTTCTATTCAGGGGTTCCTACAAATAAATGATCCGAAAGCTCTAAATGGCTCTGCAGACTGTAGTATGAATTGGACCCTCCTGTTTTTTGAATGGGTGCCAAATGGAAAGCATTGTATCCAAGGGACATTTGCCTTTTGAAGAAAGCTGGCCATTAGTTGACTGGACCGATACATCTGGCAAATAAAGTTTGAGATCTTAGCTTTCTCAGATCGAATTTGTTCTGGCACAGAATGATGGCATCATGGGTACCGAATTCAGGAATCATTGTGTTGTTGTTGTCCAAAAAGGCTAGCTGGAAACTGATGACTCCGGGCTCATGTCCGCATAAGTCAGCTTCCCATGCCCCTTCTTTGGTGAGACTTCCGGAGAGGACTGTGAATCTTTCCTGCGCAAGTGGGGAGTTGACATCGATGGGTTTTTTGAGAGGAAGAAGGTATTAGAATGTGACCAATTTTTAGATGAGGATGACTGGGGTGTGATTCAGGCATTTTTTGGATCGGAGTCTAAACCTGATGTGAGATTGAATACTGAGGACGTAGGGATACTTGAATTACCTTCCCTCTAACGTGTCTTCGATCTCAATAATCTTGATAGCCGCCATAAAGATATGATTTTAAAAACAGTCGGATCATAGGTTACTTAACGTCATCAAAATAATTATCATACCTTTCTATTATCATTCTCTCCTGAATTTTCGAAATTTCATAACTCGCTTGCGATGAATTATAATTCTCCTACGTTAAAGAATAGCTACGTTCGTCAAGCAACAGTTTATTGAACCATTTATTAAATCTAACTATTTGTCTTGTTTGTTGGGCTGATGAGGTAGATATCATTGTCGAGTTTAGACTTTGCTATAGCTTGCTCTTAGATTGTTTCGATAAAAGAGAAGTATTTTCGATTCTCAACCGACGAAATACTTCGGGCGAACCAATCTCATCAGTCAATTTCTCCATGATGTCCTCCAGGAGTTATTGCATGAAGCTATGGGTCTTCTTCCAGTTGAGAACCATGATTTTCTTGTCTTCTTTACTTGTTGACTATCCCCAAGAGTACCACTACCTTTTTATATAGTCTCTTTCTTCTCCTGCTGCTTCCATCCTCATAAACATGCCTTCCACTGTTTGACTGACAGATTCATCTTTCTTGAGCTATTTGGGCGTCTCTATATTTTTCCTTTCTGTTGATTCTTTACTCAACCGAATGTCTGACTAGACCTGGAGGACGGAAATAAGGTGAGAATTTGATTTATCGAGTCTTTCGGTGTCAAACTATTTCCTACTTGTTTTGAGCATCGAAAGGTACATATCTCTTTTTTACCTTCGAGACGTTGATAGCACCTATCGAGATGTACTTTCCTTCAATTTTTTTGTAGCTATCTCTTTGAGCTTTTATGGTGACAATACTCCTTTCTGAGCTCTGTCAATCTTAGTGATGCTTTACCTAAGCTATCTTACTGTATTTTTTATGTCACGATCAGGGTCAAAGATAAACTTTCGATATTGGGGATTATGAGGTGCAGTAATGAGCTAATTAAATTGTTTTTGGATCTATGTGAATGAGTTGAGTTGAACATACTGACTCAGATATTCCTGATTGCTCAGTCGTGCCAATAGATGTCTTGCGTTTTCTAGTTCCTCCCTATCAGATTATTCGATGATCTATGATAGTCCTTGTTGCGAGATCTCCTTCTTCATGGTAAAGCTCTTGTTATAATTTATTCAGAATAGAAAAATCGAGATTGCTTGTACAGTCAAAGAGGTCTGTTGATAGATTAAGATTTTGCAATGATATTTATCAAAGAGGCGCTTTGTGGCAAACAAGTAGTAAAAATGATGAGTTATAGAAATTTGGATTATAGAAATGCAGTTTGATTTTGAGAACCCCTTCCATCGTCCTTTACCCGAGTACGTTCTTCAAAAACAAAAAATGGATATAAACGGGCACGAATTCGTAATTTCCTACCTATCAAGTTCTGCCATGAGACCTACTATTAAGGTGAACTCATCAATGGAGTCCAATTACGAGTAAAGTAGCTCAAGGGTCTAGCATCAAAATCTCAGCTAATTGATTACTTTAAATAGTCCCAGGAGATAGTCTTCTCTCTTTCTTCTAGTATTCTGACCTACAATACTCACAAAAAGATTTATCATCATCTTTTAAATGTCGAGGGAGAAATCATCATGCTAAAGACGAGATTTGACAGGCTCAATAATCGATAGTACCTTATCTGGATCGAAAAAAATCCTGAGGAATCTCAACCAGTGCCCATTGTTAGCAAAAGAAGAGGAAGAGGGCATAACTAAAAAGATTCCAAACTCAAAAAGAAAGGATGTACAGTTGCATTCAGAAAGTAAGGATAGGACCAACTAAATTATACAGCTCATGCAGGGAATGTTGAACATAAAAGAGGCTCGCATGCTGTTAATGCGACTGAGTATTCTCAGACAGGTTTTAACTCTGTAAAATTACGTCAGGCTCGAATAAGTATAAGCAACGACTATACCATAAAAGTTTATGACTTCACAAAGAATGAGTTCGTTTATGAATCTCCTATCAAAATCCAGCACGAGAAGATAATCGATATTTTTGTCTTTTTAAATCAAGTCAAAGTAATTGGTTTTATTTTGGAAGATACATAGAATGACAGAAACTATATCTACTATCGCAGTTTTGCCAGAGACAAGAAGCAGACTATTTAGAAAAATGCTTCTTTCTAATGCATGTTGCTGACATCAAAGTTCGATCATATGATTTACAACGAGGAGGAAGCTTGTTATCTATTCAGTGAAAACAACAATATTTTCAGGTTCACAGCTCATGAAAGCTCTAAGGAATAAAAAGGACTTTTTGATAGTTTTGGTGGTCACAATTAAGATATGGGAGTTCCTGTCAAAATTGCTCTGAAGAGACAATTACAGGTCGAAAATGAAATATTAGATATGGCCATCAATGACCAGTACGTAGCTGCTTTGACTAACAGTGCACTCTTCTTCTACTCTGCCTTCGATTCAACATCCCTCATTTTTTCGTATTAATTGTAAGATCTTGAGGCTCCTCCTCTCTCAATATCATTCAACAAAAATACTCTTCTAATGACTCACCTCAATTCTACAACAATCACTACTTTCACAATAAGAAATAAAGTTCTCAAGATGCAAAACTCGACTATGCTTGAACTGAATCATTGCAAGAAGATTGCCAAAACCTTTGTAAACAATCTAAGTGGCTAGGTTTACTGTGTGGTTGAATTTTATGAGAAAGAAGGGAGAATTCAAACCAATAGGATTTTCAAGGGTTAAAGTACGGTAGATTTGGATATGCTTCCAAAAAAAATAGATATTTGCTCTTGTTATTTATCTCCAGCATCAAGAACTGAGACTAAAAGTTTAAATTTGGGCCAGCAAAAATATAAAAAACTTCACAGTTGCGCCTGGATGAGCAAGTATATAATCGAGACAGAGGATTCTCTCTACTTTGGAAACTGGAAGTAGACTTTTGAAAATAAAAGATGCTTGTGTATCCACCCGACAGGCATCTATGCTGTAGTTTGTTTCAAGGAAGCTTTCAAAATATTCACTCTTTCCTATGAAGGCATGAGCAATACCTTTCGAGGAGATTCCATCAATGACATTCAAGATTGTGCCATTTCGAGCATGGGAAATCATCTGGCAGTAGCCTCAGCCAACACAATCAACATTTATGACTTTTTCAGCTGCTTAAAAATAAAAACATTCACGCTTCCATTAGGGGTCTGTATTGAAAGCGTCGTATATAGATCTGCCTATCTATGTGTTAATTTAAGGACAAAAAAAGAGTACATTTACGACATTGGTGATAACTATCGAGAGGTAATTGGCTTCAATCCTAAAAATTTTCTGAATGATTCGATGAAAGAAGAGTAATTTATGGCTGCTGCTCTCAGCTCGATGAATCTTGCCAACTCTAGTTCAACTATTAATACTGTTCACTTCGATTCTGACCTCAAAATTATCATATTCTCAGCAAGTAGACATCTTTATTTCTTCAATGTCCTGACAAACTAAATACTTTTCGATATAGAAATAGATCCTATATCCTGCTTTTACTACTGCAATAATCTCAAAACTTTATTCCTTGGAACAGCTAAAGGGTAAGTCATCAGCTTCATCTGGCCAAACAAGCCTTAAAATGTCGTAAGATAACACAAAAAAATAAAATTGCATTCAGGAAGTATCCTATCCATGCTGGTTAGCACCGATTTAAGAGAGTTAGTCAGCATTGCTGATGATCGCTCCCTTTGCGTGAGTCATGTAACATATATCAGGGATATGAAGAGACTATAAGGATTGGAATTGATTGAGGGCTTGTCAGGAGGATTGTCTATTAATTTTGATTTTTTGGCGAGAAAAGGTATCTGTCAGTATACACATACTCACATGGGAGCCAAGATTGATCAGATAAAGGATTATTAAGACGAGACGTTAAATATGAATTTTATAATGCCTGAAGAGAGGGCCAAACAAAAAGATCAGATGCTTGGAAATGTCAAGGATGAGACCTTTAAACTGACATAAGTAAACAACAAGGAATATGATTGTTTCAAATAAAGCACGGATGCTGCCAAATAGGAAGTCACTAAATTGAAGGATATCTATTAAAAATTCATTAATCGATCAAAGATGGAGATGAAAAAGATGAAGGAGTAAATGTTTAACGATTACATGAGCAAATATGAAGCTAGTCAGCAAAACGAGAAAAGACTAAAATAATTAGAAGAGAAATACAAGAAAGCTGAAGAAAAAGACCAATAACTTTATTAATTTTAGCTTGCGTGTGAAAGGGACAAGAAATAAAGTGAATATAATAATTTAATCAAATAATATTAAATTCAAAAAAAGAATTGGTGTCAAGAAAGACCAGAGGAGATATAAATAATTGACGAGGAGAAAAAAGATTTCATTTAGCAAAATATCGAAAGCCTTGAGGATATGCTGTCCAACTATCACATAAGCAACAGTAGTCTATCATGCAAAAACAACAACCTCGATAAAGAAATAATTAAGCTGAAAAGAAAAATGGAAGACCATCGATATTTACTCTAGAGACTCCGGTCAAACACTGACACTCTTCTCATATAGAAAGAGAAGTATGACCAATAACGAAGAAATAAATAGCAGAGGCTCGACAAAGAAGACAATGTGAACTTTGTTGATATTGAAAAATAATATGTCAAGCAGACTAAAATTTTGATAGAAAAAGATAAAGATGTGGACGTGAAGATATTCATGTACAATAAGGAAAAGAACACCCTCGTCTATCTTGAAAAATGCGTGTAGTAGTTGGAACACAATATTGAACAGATTGTTGACAATCTTATGATTGAGCAAAAGCAAGGGAAATAAGATGAAATCAAAATTGGAGTAATCAGTAAGAAGGCCAGCTAAATCACAGAAGATAAAACAAAGAAGAATAAAAAATTGACTGTCGCCAAGAACGCTCTGAATAATTATAAATTACATATGGAAACAGCCTCTGATTCTCTCATGGCCGATCGCAAAAGCAATATTGTTTCTTGTTTCGTCGACAATTAGCTTTTGGATGCATAATATGCTGTAGTTGTTGATGTTGAGCAAAATGACCTTATTCTCTAGAAGACTATTTAGTAGAAGATCATGAAAATCACTACAGACAAGTTCAGTTGGATTAAAGATGGTAGCAAAAATAAAGGATCGCTTGAGAATATTTTTAAACAATACCGGCAGCTGAAGACTGAAGCTGAATAAAGGACCAAAAGATAAAGTAGCAAGGAATCACCCCAAAGAAAATCGCTTACTTATCGACTGAAGTCATCTGGTAACAATTTAGCAGAAGCAACCACAGCCAGAATGAGGATTGAACAAAACAAGAAAAAAGTACTTTTTCAGCAGAAAACAGAGCAAAAGACATATGAACGCATTAAGACATAACAAGTGGTCTACGAAAATAGTTTCCGAAAGATAAATGGAGAGAATCAAGACCTGATATAAAGTTACAACAGTTTAGCAGTGGAATTCAAAAGGAATAAGGATTCCCTCAAAAGACAAAAAATAAGCAAAGGAAGTCAATCGAAAAAGTAAAATAAAATCAAGCATATTGAACTGTGTCCAACTCCTTTCCAGACTTACCTGAAGAACAAAAGTAGAAAGTTGAAGACAGAGCCAGTGACAAGCCAGATTTTAGAGTTTTGATGATGAGTTTATTAGTGAGTATAACTGTTATTGTTAGTCTGAGATTGTATAAATTAGCGCCATGTACAAAGGTTATCGACCAACCTACACAAGCACAGCCAGTGGTCCGCAGGCTCAACTCAACTCTCTCCTCGAAAGGATAGAGAACATCTACAAGCAGGAAGATCTATCTCGGTTGCTTTTCTTAACAGACTTGTCGATGAAAAGTTTTGGGGAGTCAATGATTCGACTAAAGCTTCCTTCTCCAGCCAACAGCGATCATCTGGCCAACGTAATCTATGAAAAGATGATGACTGTCAAGAACAGAAACAGATAGTTGATGCTGAGGCTCCTTAACCTTCAAGCAAGCATTTCCAAGCGAAACAGCAGCAATCGCCGCAGCAAGCACGAAAAAGACTACATTTCCACCATGGAAAAGATCAGAGAGAAAAGCTACTCAATCAGGGAGAAGCTGGTCAAATTGCGACATATGCATCGCCCAAAAAATAGAGTGACAGGTGGTTAGAACTAACGTTCTCAAAAAGCCACCCTTGAGCTCAAACAGTTTACGGAGACCCTAGCACTGGAGACAATCAAGCTGAAATCATAGTTCAATACGGTCAGACAGATGTTCCCCGATTTTGATCTAGAAATACAGTGATTAAGTACCTTCATACTACGAAGTTGTTGCTATAATTAATAAGTATATGATGGAGAAGAACGAATGGTTGAAACAAGATCTAGGCTAGATCAAAAGAATACACGCCAGGGTTGTGACTTTGTGGAAGTAAAAGGAGAAGTATATGGAGTCGATGAAAAAAAGTTAGAAGTATATAGAGGAGATTAGAAAAAAGGAAAAGAATGCTGATCGTGAGAAACTCATTGAAAAGCTGAAGCTTCACATAGAAAGGGTTATTGGATAGTATATGCCGGTGGTTAATGAGATGGCAGTTCTCAAAACTCGCTCTCAGGTGTGCTTCCAAACCCTAGCCTTGGTGATGGAGCTCGGCACCAATCTGTCTGGATAGATGACATAAGCAGCTTAAATGGTTGAGTAGGTCGATCGAGTTGTCATGTAGGCTTCATCATTCTGAATGGCATTTCATATTTATAAATAAACAGATCAGTAAAGTCTGTGGGATGATTTTTTGCTGCTTTTATCTAAATATCTTTCCACTTCTTTCAAATGCTTGTAAATAGCTTAATTGTCGGTTGTTTCGAAGGGATCTTCTTCTGCAAAAGGTACTGATTCTTTCCTCTTTCTGAATAGATACTCTTCAAATGTGCTGTTCAGCTCGAGCTTCACCTTGTTAAATTCCCTGATTTATTTGCTACACCAATCCCGGTTAGTCTCATATTGCCAGCTCTTATTTTCTTTCAGACCTTGCCTCATCACTCCTCTTGCTTCTCCCTTTTCATTCCATATCTTCACCAGGCTGTCTGATCCGGCTGTCAGAATTAGTGGCTCTGAGGATTATTTGATTAGGGCAACATAGTTGACTCGGTCATTGTGAGCTTTGATTTGCAAAATTTGTTTAATGTTGGAAGGTGGGACAATATTGTTGGTTTGGAGGTGCGAAAAGTCATGAGTGTTTGAACTATTTTCGATCGTTCCCATATAGTTGTAGTCTTCTATCCTGTAGGGATTTTTGTTGCCGATCATCTCAGGAGTTACTGGCTTGAGATCCTGTTCTTCTATAAATGCTGACAAATCTACGACTCTAACATAGCCAAACTAGTCCCCGAGAATGAGCTAGCATGTGAGAGGTAACTTGCTGGTGGCTTCGTGATAGGTGGAAGCAATATAGGTGATTTGTGATGCTTTTTGGATACTGTACATATTTTTCCACTGTGTCAGGAGGGAATATGGTTTTTTGAGGAAATATTTAGTGGAGAAGAGGTAGACAGTTCCCTTAACATCTACTACTATAAGCAGAGGCAAAGGGTCAACCATTAGAACATTGCTGATTTAACTTCCAACAATAAACTGAGTTTCAAGAAAACCTTTCTCGAAGTCCCATATCTTACAAACATTGGATTTGCTAAAAGTAACGATTTATAGCTGAGATGAACTGAAATGGCCACCACTGATGTCCTTTTCCGATACGTTGTTAATGATCCTCATCACATTTTATCTGGATTCGATCCTTTCGAGATGGTGGGTGTCGTTGTGAATCTTGATGCGTTTGTCCCAGCCACCAGAAATGAGTAGCTTGTGCTGATTGTTGTACATCAAGATGGATATTTATTGTTGATGTGAGGAGTAGGAGTTGATTAGTAGACCTGAGAAAATATCGATTGATACAATTTAGCCGTCGATTGTCCCAATGAAGCATTTTCTTTCCAGGTCGTCAAGCTCAATAATGCTGATGTCCGTCTGGACAATATTTTTGTAATTTTTCGACATGACACCTTTTGTGACAGACCAGACCTTCAAATTTTTCTTACTGCCAATGTAAACTTCCAAATTTTTGGGACTGTATTTGATGGCAGTGATGTCAATATCGTCGGTCAACTTGGGATTGTAGTTGACAACATATTCATAGAATTTAACTCTTTTGGTCCACACCATTACTAGGTTCGTTTCATTTTTGAAGATAAAGTTTATTGATGTGTTGGCTGGAAAATTCTAGTATATTACGATGTTCTGAATCTGTTGGTAGTTTTCAGTTGACCATATCTTCATCACTGATTTGGCGTCAAGAGATATTATTATCTGGTATGACTTGGGACATTCTACGTTCATGAGAGGAGCCTCATGGCCCTACAATCTAGCTACTGGATGCTCCAGATAAGCATTCCATACCAAAATGTCAAAGTCAAAGCTGCAAGAAACGATTAATTTGTGATGGATGGAAATTGACACTCCTTTCACGCCTTTATAATGTCCGTCAAGCTCTTTGCAGAACTGTAGGCCACTTTCCCTCATTTAGTACAGTCGCACCTTGCTGTCATTGGAGCCAGTAACCAGCAAATCAAGAGCATCCATAACATCAATGCAACTTATATCTGTCTGCTCATCAAGAATCCTGTTGCTTGAAAAGTATTTGTATTGTTTATCGGGTGGATTCTCCTTGATTTTTTTTTCCTATTATTTCTGAGCTTCTTTGTTTTTCTTATCCAAGACGGACAATATTTTGGACAGAGAGAACTCGTGTATGTGGCCGTTTGTGCTGGCAGCTATAAGCTTAGGTTTTATAGAATCTTCTCCAAAGAGCATGAGGAAGTAAAGGTTATCAGGTACGCTGAATCTTCTTACTAGAGTGTGGTCGATGTTTTAATAAAAGCTGAGATGTTTATCATTGGAAGCCAGACAGTAGACATTGAAACTGCGGATAAAAATGATGTTGTTGATGAGAGGGCCTCCACAGGTTAAATGATCGATCCTTTTGTATTGCTTCTTATCGATAATTTCCACATTTTTCTTGTTGTTGGTGAGCACACCGATATGATTGCAATTCTGCAATTTGAATATTCTTTCGGCCTGCAGTTACATTTAATTTAGCTGGTGGGCTGGTAAAAATTGACACTCCTCCTTGGTAGATTATCCTTCTGTGCGGTCAATTAGATAGTTTGTGAATTGCTAAAAACGGATTTTCTTGAGGCTGAATAGACTGATAGCTACTTGTTGAGGTCGATGAGAAGGAATAGTTCAACAAAGGTCAGGACCTCTTTGGTGAACTTCCGCCAATTGCTTTGCTGGAAGAGGACATCGATCATGATGACAATGAACTGATTGATGGTGACAGTGCCATTGTATAATTTGAAGCCATTCTTGATTCTTTCTAATATTTCAGGTTCCAACTCTTTCAGCAGGTCGTGCTTGTAGCTGGGATCCAAAGTGGGAAGAGCTTCTTTGCTTTATAGTCCGACCTAGGTTATCATCTTACTTATGTTTGAATGTTTGATTTATAATACCAAATAATATGAGCTTCTGGAAGAAACTATTTGGCAACAGCAGCAGCAAATAAAAAAACAACGCCATTTTGGTTTATATCGATGCCGATCTCAAGCGAGGAGCCGAACTGATGAAAGACCAAACTGTAAAATAGTACGAGGCAGATAACAATTTCGACTAAGACCAGTTTTTGTATTTGCTTATTCTCAACAAAAAGTTAGGGTAAATCGTTCTCAAGCGCAAACTCAATTCCTACTAGCGATTGAGTTAATGTTTAGTTCCTCCCAATGAGGACTGCAGGGGGTATCTTGTGGTTGGATATGGCTCATAACGCAGCACAATTCCCAAAATAACTTCAAACATGCCCCTGGTAGAAAACATGCGATTCATTCGTTCAGGCATTTTAGCTAAGTACAACGACTTGAAGAATGCCTTTGAGGATTGTCAGCTTAAGCTTCACCATGACTATCTCACTTTTTATAAATTCAAGGAAACAGGTACCTATCAAACAAGTTAGAAAAGAAAGTATCGTTTATGCCTCTAGAAAACTCAAAGGTTGAGATCGTAAACGAAAAAAAGTGCATGTTTTCAGTTAGCGATAAATTTAACTGCACTATTTTCAAGACAAGCTCCAAAGAAGATATGTACTCCTGGTAATTTGTTAATCATTATAGGTTGGTCGCCATCACTGAAGCTATTAAAATTCGAAATTCTCAAATATACATGAACGAAATGGAAGACAAGCTGCAAAAAGTGATGAAGAACAGAATCAGCAACTACATCAACAAATGTACAAACCTCAAAGACAATTCAAGGGTGATCCCTTTAGATGACCTGGGCAGAAAAGCTCTGAAGGCATACTTCCGTAAAAACAAGGTTCATTAGCAAGATGCCAAGCTCCTCTCAGTTATTTAAGCTTATCTTCACATGTGCAAAACTCGGAGGGAAAGAGGGGAGGCCCACTCTGAATAAATATACATGCAGATTAGGCAAACTCTAAAAGAAATGGAGGCTGAGCTTCCTAGGTAAATAGAAGTTAGAGATCTAGACTCGAAAAATGAGTTTGTGAAGACGATAGAAGAAATAATGAAGTACTTGGACAGTATGTATCGCAAATAAATTATCGATAAGAAGAATATTTACTCAGTCTTTGAAAATTATCTACTCGAGCAGTACAGAGAAGATCGAAAAATACCAGTCAAGACGCTCATGCGCAAAGACCCTGATTTCTGAAGTTACTGCTTGTAATATTACCATCATAATATACTTGAAAATATATCAAGCGCGAAAAAATTTTTCCACAAGAGAAATTTTCGAACCACACTGATGACATGTTTTGCTTTTTGAAGCACACCCATAGCAACAGCTATTGTGAGAGCAAGGTGACACAATTGCATTTTTGTCTTCTACTTTGCATTTTTTGCATATTCCCAAGGAAGACACTGAGGACATTGACTTACCATCCTCCTCATCAACAAGCCGACAATCAAAGAAAAAATATGCTTTTCCACAACGGAAGGTCATTTTGTCCTAAACCAAGACATCTTAGCTGATTTTGAGCCACGAGCTATATAGATGTTATTTTACCCATTGGTGGTGATTAGATCCTAGAAATACCAGCTATCTTAGAAATACAGAAATTGACCGTGAAACAAGCTCATGGTGGCATCAAAAGGGAATGATAAATCCTTTTTTGAGCTTCTTCCCACTGTGACAACTTTTTTCTGATAACCGTCATATCCGAAGATGGATTTGGCTATTGGTTTTACCCCTTCAACTACCCTTAGGCTTAGATAGCCGCGGACAGAAGTCACTTGGAATTGAGTGAACCCCATTTCTATGTTGCAACATCTGACTATTTTGATTCTTTTCTTGATTTTCACCCACACCTCTGCCTTTGTGCTTGCAGGCACAATAAAATGTGATCTTTTTCGGTGAATAATTTAGCAGTGTTTGAGCTGCAATCTATCGTCAGCTACGGCAATACTGTTGGTTGCCTCTTTGCCAATAATCAGATTCTTTCCTCCACAGCAGCTGTAAAATTTGTTTTACTATCCAAATTTGGGATATATGAGGAGGGTTTTATGCATCCAGGAAAACGGTTCTTTTTGAGTTGAGCAGAGAAGTTCTTTTGATTTTGATCTTGATCTGCACTTTTCCTAGGTCTGGCGGTCATAAAATGAGTGAAGCATTGTATCGTTGTCCTCAGAAGCTTCTTCATCTCCGTTCTCGTCTATGAAGGATCTGGTGAATCTTAAAGACTATTGGCTGTTGAGAAGCCTTCTGTACATATTGGCATTTTGGACCAAATAGTCAATCCCTATATTAGAGTCTCATTACAGTTCATGAGTTTTTTTCGCTGAATCGCTGAGACAACACTCAGTCTATACTCCAAGTCCATTTCTGTCAAAAAAGGCAAGTCACTTCCCTCAACATGCTATCTTTCTGAATGAGCTGACGAGTACCAAAAGGGGCGACCAAGTGAGGAAGGTGGATGTACTCAAGCCAAATGAGGACGCTTATGTTGTCCCAGTCAGTGAAGTTATGAGGGATGACTCTAGACAGTTCATCGATATCCATTGCGAAAGCCTACAGAACTATAAACTCAAATATAACAATCCAAATTCAAAATGCTATAGACGAAGTCAATATGTATCAATGATGTTTCATTTTTTAAAATGTCTTGTGTGAACATTTTCTTTTCCATGCTGATGTTTGTTTGTATTGAGTCGGCTGACGAGCCCCTCAACTTCTTGATAGTTCATATTTTTCTTGATAGGAATGTTGTTTTTAAGAACCATCTTACCATTGTAATCTCTGTCTTCTCTGAATCCCAATTACTCAATGGTGTTCTTCAATTTTTCTTTTTTCTCCAGCCTCATTTGCTAATTGATATGTTCGATGCTTGACTCGTATATTTTTTCATCGTTTTTGCCTTCGTAATACCAGCTAGACCCCTCGAAATGTTCGAATGACTTCTTGAACTAAGAATTTGAAAGGACATACCCACTGGAGCATCGATAGAAGAATATAATAAATGCAGAAGGATTTAGAAAACAATCAAATTAAATGAGAACGGATAGCCTCTCCTTTCCAATGTTTGACCTCCTTCTCTTTTTCATCTACCTGATGCCTTAGAGCCTAAATCTCAGCGAATAGTATTACCGTTGTCGAAAGAATCTCAGAGACTCGCTTCTCTAATACAGAGTTATCAGAATAATTCACTCGCAGTTGATTCAGCTCAAAGTTTTGCTGGTCCATCAGTTCATTCACTCTTTTTATTTATTCTCCGAGCCATCGATTCTGCATATTTATTTCTGTACCTTTTAAGCAAGATCTTATATTTTTGATTTGAGATCTTGTAGATGCTAGTTTTCAGCTCTGAGGGCTTTCATGACAATCTGGACTTTTCTAAATTATTCTTAAAGCTCAGTGATTCTTTGATATCATAAAAAATACTGTCTAGAATGGTTGTGATGTGATGAATGATGTTTCCTTTATTCTTTCGGCTATCTTTCCTTAGATTGCTCATTGTTCTTGAGCTGTTGAGTCAATTCTGAAATGTTATCTCTATAGCTTTCCAACTCCTTTTATTTCGTTTCATTATCTTCGATTTTGAGTCTCAGTAGATTGTTCAGCCTTTCTATTTAGTTCAGATAATTTTGATCTTTCTCAGAAACATTTTCTATAAGATTGGCATTATTTCTTAGCATACTGTTTAACCTATCAATTTCATTCTGATACTCTTTTATGTTTTTCTCATAATCCTACAAACTGTCTACAAATGTGTTCTTCTGCTAAAGTTATCTGTTGACAATATCAAGCTGAGTATTCAGGTTGGAAATGACAGTCTTCTGCTCAGCCAGTTGTTCAGTCATTTGGTCAAACTGGAAAGTGAGTCGACCTTGCATTGACTTGAACTACTATTGAAGTTGATTAAAGGCATTATTTTTCTGTATATAAATGTGGTTAACTCTTTATATTTCTGTTGATTGGTTGTAAAGGGTAGACCTGCATTGAGCCAAGGCAGTATCCTGTGATGATATCTTGTTTATTAGCTCATTCTTAGCACTAAGGAGTTATTAATTTTCATTCATTTTTGCTTTTAGTATTCCATTCAATCTTTCAATTTCCTCTCCCAACAATTGTATCTTGCCCTGATACTTCAGCAGTTGCTAGTCCTTTCCATAGCTCTAGGCTCTGATTTTCTACATATTTACTCGCATCAGATTGAGTTAGTCTGATTGATCTGGCTGAGGGGTATAGGAAGGCCTTCTGTTGCTATCTTGCTTGTAGCTCTAAAGTTGTCTATTTAAATTGTTCAGATCTATCTCAAACTTACGAACTTTCTATCGATACTCTTACAGAGTATTTAGATAACCTTTGATTTATACATCTTTATTTCTCAATAAAGCAGTCAGTCGAGCTACCTCTCCAGCGCTCTATCTTCTTACTTCAGATGATTTTTCCTCTTAGTTTTGTGGATCGGCTTTAGCTTCCTTTAGATTTTACATAAGTTGACTAAAGGTTACTTTCTGAGTATGACTTACATCAACCTATTCTTTGGGCTTTTCAGCTTCTTCCTGTTCCATTTTTATCTATGACTTTCCTAAGGTTTGAAGCTGAATAGTTAAAGTCGTGATAAGTTTGTTTCTTTCATAGAGCTACTGCTTAAGGGCATCGTTTTGGACAATCAGATCCTGAAATTATTATATTTTTTATTCCTTGTCTTCCTCAAGTGACTATCTATTCTCAAGAATTATCTACTTCTCAACGTTCTTCTTGAATGGTGATTTTTTCTCAGGCGACGCTTCAGATCCAGGCGTATAGGGCATTATAGTTTGGTCTATTCTTTGCTGCTGTTCCATGATTGTCATTCTCATTGCGCTGTTTTCATCATGGACCTACCTTAGCTGCCTCTCAGCTGTCTCGACTTGTCCCTTTAAGGTTGAGAGCTGAGCCCTTTGTTGTTCCTCGTCATGATTATATCTTCTGACTATTGAATCGTATTCCTGGATTTGCCTCTTTTGGTCATCGATCACTTCAATCATGTTTTTCAATTGGGACTATTGATTGTGAAGATGTTATTTTAATCTATTAACCTCTACATTTTGCCCTAAAAATTATTTGTTCCAATGTTATAACTATTTTTCAGTGTTCTTGAGCTTGGCTTCGAGCAACCGATTTTAATCTGTTGTTCTCTTGAGTTGGAAGTTTACTCTTTAGATCTCTTGCACTTGAATGTTAATCTGCTTTTCATATTAGAACATCTTTTTCGTTATCTAGGAAAACCTTCCTCTTAGTTCAGCCGTTTATTGCTCTGTAAATTTTATGTTGCTGATTGTCAGCTATTGCTACCTTATTTTGATTTTGGATTCTTAAAGTTCGTTCAATTTCTTTCTAAGAACACTGTTGAGTCTGTTGACCTCAATGCTTAACTTCTCAAGTCTGGATTCATATTATCTGATCAATGATTAGCGTTCTTCGTAAGTACTTTTTTCAAGCCAAATTTCTTTATTTTTTGACTACAACCTCTTGAGCTCAGCAAATAAATTTTTATTCTTCGATTCCTGCTCAGCACATTGCTCTTGCCAATGTCTGTTCTCATCTTGCAGCTGCTTATTTCTCATAACCTGCTCATTCATTTCCTTTGACTTATCTCTCAAAAACATATTCAACCTCTCGATTTATCCTGCCAACATTCCGAAACGATTTTCGTGCTAATTTAAAGTAGCATTTAGTTGCTGGTTTTTTCTATCCTCATAGAGACACTTTTGTTCAACCTATTGCAGCTGATGATCCTTCTATTGGCATTTTTGTTTCAGGAAAGAAATTTATTCCAGGCTATCTATTTTGGCTTGACTATGTAAATCAAAAGCATACCTTAATTATTTATTTTATATTCTGAGCTGTTCGATTGATGCCAGACTCTATTCATATTTTCTGGTTGTTTCCATGTTTGTATGGGATCTTTGAGCTTCTTCAAGCTCTTTCTAACTAATTTGAGTAGTACGCTTTGCCGACGAATAAACTCTTTCAGTTTCTAATTTTCTGTCTTGCAATTTTATTATAGAGATAATTTTTCAGTTAACTCTTTGATTTGGATTTCATAAGAATGCCGATCCAATACAACTCTCTAGCTCTACCTCAGCCTTAATAACAAAAGCTTTACTTCTGCTGGTGTTCATCCAAATATCGACACAGTCTTTCAATTTCAGCTGCCTGGAGCAAGCAAACAAGCTATAGATGAGGCCCCATGAATTTGGTTTGTCCAGGCAACTTGGCAATCATTGATCTACTTGAAGTCGGATGTACTTTCGGATATCGTAAGGATCTCCAGGCTCAATAACATTCCACATTATTTCCTTCTTTTCTGCAAGGGATATCTATCGCACTTGTGTGGGGTCGGGTTGGCTCATAATTTGAATTATTAAATTAAACAGTCTAGTTTTATCTAAATTTATTAAGTTTATCACAGCGATAGAACAAATGGCTCATTCTCCCACCTATAAACTCTAGAGAAAATTATCAGTGGACAAAGACTTTGACGAGTTGAAACCTCCCTTCCACATGTTCAAACAACCCTCTGACTAGCCTCATTTCTACACAGAGCAAAGAATATAGATAAAACCTTTCCTGACTCGCCTTAACCTGAGGGCAAGCAAAGATTAAAATGAGCCAGGATATGGCAGAGGAAAGCAAGACCTGATATCAATATTGGATGAACAATCGAGGCTCGATTACTCTGGAAGTGATCGGCTGAGCCAAACCCTCATTAACCTGGGAATGCGTAAAGGCCACTCATTTGAGAAATAAAAAATCGACTTTTCCATATCAAGTGAAGCTCTTGACACTGAGCATGAAAATTTGCATCTGAGGAAGAAGATCACTGAAATGAAGAAAGAATTAGCCTTCTACAGATAGCACGATTAGTCGATGTTTCAAGAGAAACTCAAGTACATAGGAAAAAACTAAAAAGCTTAGAATGAAATAAACTCCTTGAAGCAAGAGTTGGACAATGCAAAGAAGAGAATAGCTGAATTAGAAGATGAGCAGATAAGCCATACTCAAAGAATCGAATAACTGCAGAGAGTCATCGCAATGACTCCCAAAAAAAGGAAAACAATTCGGGCAACTGAATCTGACCTGGAGAGCTAACTCGAAAATTATAAGACAGTCGTGCATAAGCATTAACAAGAAATTTAAAATATCAAAGAGCACTATGAAAAATAGCTGTTTGAGAATTCATCCAAATTTAGAAAATTGATTGATTAAATCAACCATGATTTCGAAAATGCAAAGATAATAGGCCAGAAGCAAATCAATGAGCTTGTTGAGCAGTTAATGGAAAAAGATGAGGAGATCATCAAGCTTAGGAAAAAATTAACTTCTGGACAAGTAGTTCCAAATAGAGATAGAACTTTGATCTCTGATCATGTGGTTGAGAAAAGTAACAATATGGAACACCCTCCTTTAGACAAAAAAGCCAACAAGTATATGAACAGATTCATTCAATTTTCACAATTCATTGATCAGAAGATACATAAAAGTCTATCAAAGGAAAAACTGCCTCCTCGACAAAGAATATCGAAGTCAGTAATAGATAAGGAGCCCATGGTTCCAAAACACTTGAAGTAACTAAAAATATCAATACCTGAATCTCCTGAATCCCTTGAGAAGAATCTCGTTAACAAATTCAAAATAAGTGAACTTCTTTAGCGTAATTAACGTTTGCGAACCCCAACAAATTTCACCTATCAACGTCAGTTTTGATTTGTCATAATTGTATTATTTTAATTACTATGATAGGTCATAACAAAAATATCAACCGAGAGATCAATATTCCTGTTTTGAGTCAGTAGGAAATCTGGTAAAGGAATGAACGTTTCAAGAACTGGGGAAAGTACACGCCTATGCGATTTTTGTATGGCAAACCTAAGTATATTCTACCTAGAGGTATTGACTCTTGTATTGTAGTATCGGTTTGTATCTATTATGCTCTGCTGCAAATATTAAGTGCTTGGGCTGTGCTATCGGATATTGTATCAGCTTCAGTTGTGGATATTCAGAGTGGACTTAGAATTATGCTTATAGGCGTTGGTTTTTTCAGCTTTTACAAGCTGATATCTACAGACCCAGGAATTTAATCAAGTGGAGCTGCAATCATAAATTTGTCAGAAATGTCTCAATATCACAAGTATGTTTCCTTTGATTAAGTTTTTGTACAGAATGTAAGTGCTATCAAGACGAGAAAATTACTCACTGCCCTTCCTGTTAAGTCTGCATAAACTCAAGTTATGCCCACTTGTCCATTTCTTCCCTTTGCCTAACCCGGTAAAACATCCTACCGTTTATAATTCTTTGTGTGAGCTCTATATTTCAGGGTACTTTGCTGATGCTTTGATAAAATTCCTCCCTTTAGACTACTCTTACAATCATATAAGCTATTTCTAATTGCAAACAATCATATAATGGAGGAGTGAATATCATCGGCTCATTCTTCGGAGAGAGTTGCCCCGCTGAGCTTTCTGTATTTTTCAGGGTACATTTGTTCTGCAGTTACTTCTGATTTGTTCTTGTTTATGGCTTCCACTAGCTAGAGTATCTTTG
>Ga0100378_1000984_pt1 | contig 31018 bp, 39 predicted proteins | sample CryGeymeta201502_FD_81535 | JGI IMG/M metagenome (GOLD analysis project Ga0100378, IMG submission 81535) | Groundwater microbial communities from Crystal Geyser aquifers in Utah, USA - Crystal Geyser metaG 2015-02 | ecosystem: Environmental > Aquatic > Deep subsurface > Groundwater | place: USA... | reverse complement strand
ATAGTCTGTTCTTAGAAGAGTATAAGAGGAAACAGAATTTAATGTGGATAATGAAACCTGTATGTACTTATCTAATATGATTATATGATAATATTATAATGTAGGTTGGAAAATGTCAAGGAAGAGGTGTTTTCCTTATGAGTAATCTAAATCAAATTAATAATTGGAAATCACAAATAAAAGGAGAAGCTGGTCCTGAGTTATATATCGCACAGCGCTATGTTATGAATCCTCTATTAATCGGAGGAAAAAAATTTGATTTAAGAATTTATGCCTTGGTTACAAATTATAATCCTCTTACGATATATTTATATAAGACTGGTTTTGCGAGATTTACACATCAAAGATATTCAACAAACTCAGAAGACATCTCTAATAACATGGTTCATTTAACAAACGTAGCAATACAAAAAAATTCTGATAACTATGATGAAAAATCCGGAGGTAAATGGGATTTACGCTCATTAAAAGTTTATCTAATATCAAAATTCGGAGCAACAAAAATAAACGCTCTATTCATAGAACTCCAAGAAATAATACTTAAATCATTTTATTCTGTTCAAAAGGTAATTATGAACGATAAACACTGTTTCGAATTATATGGATACGATTTATTAATCGATGAAAATTTAAAGCCTTGGCTAATTGAAATTAATGCAAATCCAAGCTTATCTTCAAATACTCAAAGTGATAATGAAATGAAAGTTAAAATGTTAGATGATATGATGACTGTGCTTGATTTAGAACGGATGTATATTTATTATACTTATTAAACTAATTTATTCACTTTTATTAGTTTGACCGGTAATGAAGAACAAATTGGAGGCTTTGATTTGATTTGTAAAGGTAATCCACTTAGGTTTCCGAGTAATTATTTATATGGAACATTATTAGGTAAATATATGAAATATTAGTAAATACAAATGAAATACATAGTTTGTTTTACCCATTACAATTCTAATTATAACTTATTATTTCCTTAGGTTCTCATAACAATAGAGATAAAAATTTAAAAGGTTTGGCAAAGCAAACGTCATTAAGATTAGCTCAACATTATTTGCAGAAAAATATGAATAATACTGGAACTATTAATAACAAGAAATAAAGAAGGAAAAAAGAAGGGAAATTAAATATATTGAATATGAAAAGCATAAAAATTAAGACTTTAGTTGATTGAATAAGTGATATTAATTAATATAAAATATCATAAATACTAGAATATAAATAAATAATCAAAATTACAATAAATTAAACACTGTTATATTATTCAAATAAATAAACCAATAATCAAATAAATATATTTTATATTAATTAAAATATCAAACATTTACTTGAGGTCTCTACAGGGGTATTTACATTTATTTGACTTTTTATATGGCTGGTCTTATCAATTATTTTACTTTTGTCTTTATTAGTCATAATATTATCTTTTATTATATTATTTGAATTAGAATCTAATGTTTCATCTTTTAATCTTAAATTGTTAGAGAAATCGTAATTATCATTCATTTGTAAATTTTTATTTAATATTTCTTTTGGTTGGAATAGTTGTGGATTTATTAAATAATCTATTGTGTCTGTATTATCTTTATTATCTGTTTTATCTTTTAGTTTATTTGGAGAAGTAATTAAATACTTATTTGTAATATATATATTTTCATTATTACAATCATTATTATATTCTCTATTAATATTTCTTAAATTAATGCTTACACCTTGTTTATTAAATTCAGGCTTATTTATTTTAGCATTTTCAAACATAATATGTTCATTCATTAAACAACTTTCATTTAAATCCGTGTCAGCTTCTTTGACTTCTTTTTTGTTATTGATTTTTATATAATCGATTTTCTTAGATAATTCAAATAACTTATTATTAACAGTATTAGTATTAGAAGTAATAATATTATTAGATGTCATTTCAGGTAACTTATTCAGTGTGATATTTAGATTGAATTGCATATTATGGCCAATATTTATTACACTTCCATTTTGATTAATATTATTAGTATTATTAACGTTTGTATTATTATTCACATACGTATGCATCATATTACTCTCAGTGTCTTTATTATTATTGAATATAATTTGATTTTGCAGCAAAACCATTTCTTTTATTGCTGCTATACTATTCATACATATTTCAAAATAATTATTGTAATTGTTTAATCTTTTGTTTGAATCTTTTTGAATATTTATATTATCATAATTTTTACAAGTATTGTCCTTTATATTAATAGTATTATTGATATTATTAGTAGTATTATTTTGGATTTTGTTATTATTGCGATTTATAGTTTCTTTTAGGATAGCTGCCTCACTGTGTATACCTTCTATTTCATACGAATAGTTATTTATTTTAATTGTTTTGTCTAAAATTAATTTTTCTTTATCACATTTTATATTTTTGTTATCATTGTTCTCAATACTATCAGAGTTATCATTGTTATCTTTACTATCAATGTTATCTTCAATTAACATATCATGACTAGTAACTTGTAATAGGTTTGTCAGTTTTAATAACATACTATTTATTAAATTTACATTATCATTAGTATCATTAGAATTTATTTCATTATTAGAGTTAGACATTTTATAATAAGAAACTGAAACTGTATCTGAAGTAGTGTTTTGAATCACTTTAATACTTTCTGGTTGAAATGGACTAGGACATAATTTAGATCTTATATTATTATTCTTACTTGAAGAATTGATTATACTGAAATTAATATTTTTCTTAGTACTCGAAGGAGTATTATAAATATCTGACCTAACTGACATATTCGATTTATAAAAATTCTGTGTCTGAGATTTAAAATTCTGACTTTGAGTTTGATTAAATTCAGCATCATATATTTCACTATTATTTGTATTGTTAGTATTACTATTATTTGACTCATTAATTTCATTATGTTTTATATCATCTTTAGTCTTAAAAGGTTTAGTGTTTGTGTTACTTTCATTATATTTATTATTAATAGAATGATTATTTTTAGTACTAACTTGAACTGGTTTAGTTTGGTTGTTTAGTTTATTATCCTTATTTAATAGTTTTTTAAAGTTAGAATCCACATTCTTTGTTGAAGTTTTATTAGTCCTAGGAGTAATAGTGTTTGAGTTTATTAAGGAGGACTGAAGAATAAATGTCTTATTTTTATTTCCTATTGCATTAGTTGATGATAATTTCTTAGTATAATTTGAATTTATATTTGAATTTGTATTGGAGTTTGTATTAATGTTTATGTTTGTAGTGAAATTTTTTCTCTCTGAATTTATTTGAATTTCATTATTAATTTTATCTTTATTATCTTTATTGATTAACTTTTCTTCTCCTAAAAAGTTTAATTTTTTACTAATTTTTAAATCTTAATTAATAATATCATACCTTTTGAGTTAACTATCTTTTTTGAATCAACTTTACTTCTACTTGAATTCATTTTAATTATAAAATATAACGTTAAATATAAATAAATCATTAGAAAATTATAATTTTAAATTCAAATTATTATATAATTATATATTTATTTACATAGAAATATAATCTTATGAAACCTAATATAACTTTATAAATTTATACATAATAAAGCAATACAAGTATATAAAATATAAAAACTAAATATTTATTTATAGTGAGAAAAACTATTCTCCGTAGCATTCATATCATTCATTTATCTTATTTATTAACGATTCCTGATATTTCTTATATAATGTAATTTTAGTATCAGTATATTTATTTTCCTGTAGCCAAAAACATAGATACTGAATAATTTCAACTGTTTCGTTACAGTTATTAACTTCTTTGGTGTCTATCTTATCTAAAGTCACAAAATCTTTATAAGTTATAATCAATATATTACCTCTTCCATTTTTAATATTATTCTCAATTACCTTTGTGTCCTCAAAATAGTGTAAATTATACAAATATTCAGAGATAAATTCATTACATATATCAGGAACATTTTCAGGATCGAAATACTCTGTAAATTCTAATTCCTCCAAAATTTTAATGTTTGGAAATTCTTTTCGATAGATTTCAAGCTGTATATTTTTATATTTATTTATAAAAATTCTCATTAACAGCAATAATTTTAAAACTTTTGTAAGAAATAATCTACTTCCATTTGAATAGACATGTAAAAAGAACTCACAAAATACTTCATCGCATGATTTGCATAACTCATTTGATTGTTTATAACTAAATATGTTATATTTATGATCGCTATTTTTATAATATAGCTTCTCAATTTTTCTATTTAGGTTTTCTGGACTGATTAGTACTTTATTAAATTTATTAAATTCTTCGTGTTGTTTTAGAATTAATGCAAAAAATGGATGATTATTAATATTCAAATATTTAATTGACTTAGCTTTTTGAAAATAATTATTTTTATTCTCCATGAACAAATCATTAAACATTTTATTTAGAAATTTAGATAAGTCATAATTCTCAACTTTGGTTATGTTTGAATCATTTAAATAGTTATTGAAATTTTTCTTTGGTGTTGTTTTCACTTTTTGTATCTAATAATCATGATATTATATTTTATAATAAGTAATACCTTTTCATTTTTATATTCCATTTTATAATGTCTAATAATTTACTTTGCTATTAATAATATTTATTTTTTATGAATATTTATATATCTTCTGATAAATTTACTTAAAAATTTTATTATTTCTAATAAGAATAATATGAATATGACTTATTTAAATTAATTGTAAAATTAGGATTGAGATAATAATCTTACAGGTAACTGTATTGTTAACAACTCATAAGTATTAATTAATTTAGAGTAAATTTGAAAAGAAAAAGCAGATACTAATCCTTATTACTAGACATATTAAATTAATAATTAATTATATAACTTTTAAAATTATACTTAATAAATATTATTATTACTCAATTATAATTTTTTAATTAGTTATAAATTCAATTTAAATAATTCAAAAAAATGAACACTATGAGTTATACACAAACAGTTAGACAAAAAGCAATATATGAAAAGATAATAGATATGAAAAATCAAATTAATATTTACTCTCCAAGAGAAGATAATCAAGGAAATATGTATTTCTGCTCACATAGTGGAGAGGTATACATTTTCTCCGATGGTGGTATTCACGAACCTCATTTTACTTCTGGAGGACAACCGAACAGTAAATAAATACATACTTTACTTATAAATTTAATAATCAAGTCATACTACTTCATATGCATATTAATTATTCTTATTATTCTTAATATTCTCTTAATTAAAAGGTATTGCCTTTGATGCTTCTAATAACTTTTACATTGCTGATATTTCTAATGCTGGTGTTTATGTAAAAAGTCAAGAAGGTAAAGATATCGATGTACATTGTCGAGACTATGATAATGTACAATTTAAAGGTCCAAGCAGTATAGCTTATAATAAAGAGGATAACTGCTTATACATTTGTGACTCAGGTCAATTCGGGACAACATCTTTAAGTAAACCAACAGGCTCATTGTATATATCTGAAATAGACTCATTTGTCTTAAGACCGTTATTACATAACTGCCTATCACATCCAAGTGATGTTTTATATGATTCTACTAGAGGAATGGTATACGTAGCAGAAACATATGCTAATAGAATATTAAGATTAGTACAGAATCCTTCAGGGGTATATCATTGCTCTGTTTTCCATCAATTTAATGGGTTGATTGGTCCAACTTCATTAGCAATGGATGAGTTGGGTAATTTATATGTTGGAAGATATGAATATCAAGTAATTTATTATATTTTAATATCAAATTAGAATGTTGATGTTGATATTGATGGATTAATTTCAGTTTTAGGAAAAGAAGGTAATTTAATAGGAGAATTAATTCTACCGAAAATGCCTGAAATTACTGGTTTGTTTATATCTAGTAGAAGGAAAGATATTTTATATGTAACTGAGAAAACATGTAATGGAATATTAAAGATTAAATTAACAGCATTTACTTCTGAATTAGATAATAAAGAAGATTTTTACAAAATATAAAATTAAAGAATAATTATATAGTATTAAGATTTAATAATTTAATTACGTAAATAATATTTAAACATATTAAATATATAAATTTATTTCTTAGCAATTATTTATGTGTTAATTATATGATAATAAATAACTTATATTTTTTTATCTTTTCCCAAAGAATAGATATCTTTAATTTTATCCCAATCACTTATAACATTTAAATCTTGAATAAGTCCTGTCTCTACTTCAAAAAGACAACCATGAATATACAGCTCTTGGCCATTATTCCATGCTTTTTGAACTATAGGCAGCTCACACAAATTTAATACTTGCTCTTTAATAACTAATTCGGTTAGTTTTCTTTCTAATTGTACCCCTTGTAGTCCATCTAACTCAGTTTTAAATTTCTCAATTACTATTCTAATATATTTTAGCCAATGATCAATTAATCCTTTATAATTCATTTTTAAAGCTGACTTAATTGCTCCACAATCTGAATGTCCCATAACTATAATTTGTTTTACCTTTAAAATTTCAACAGCAAATTGTAATACGCTTTGAAAATTAAAGTCAATTGCATTTACTAAATTTCCAATATTTCTGTGAGTAAATACTTCTCCTGGGTGAGTGTCAGTAATTTCATTTAAGGAAATTCTTGAATCACTACAGCTTATTATTAATGTGTTTGGATGTTGCGGAGATGCTAACTTTTTAAAATAATCTGGATCCTCTGAAATAGTTTTTTTAACCCAATTACGATTATTATGCAATAAATCAACAAAAATACTATTAGTGTTAGTATCATTTTTTTCATTTATACCAAAGTGTTCTGATTTTTTAGAGCTTGGATTAAAGTCTTCCATTATAAATTACTAATTTTTTCGGAAAATAAAATTTATAGTAAATAAATATTGCCAGTTAATAAAATTTACTTTATTTTATAATAATAATATTTAATTAATAATATACTTATATAAAATATTACTTTCTTGATTTTAAATTAATAAATTATTTAAATTATTAAATGCTAAATAAGTTTATAATTTTTTACTTAATGTATAAATCTCTTTTACTTTATTCCAGTCACTTACTACTTTTAAATCACGAATAAGTCCTGTCTCTACTTCAAAAAGACATCCATGAATAAACAGCTCTTGGCCATTATTCCATGCTTTTTGAATTATAGGTAGCTCACACAAATTTAAAACTTGCTCTTTAATAACTAATTCGGTTAGTTTTCTTTCTAATTGTGCCCCTTGTAGTCCATCTAACTCAGTTTTAAATTTCTCAATTACCATTCTAATACATTTTAACCAATGATCAATTAATCCTTTATAATTCATAGTTAAAGCTGCCTTAATTGCTCCACAATCTGTATGTCCCATAACTATAATTTGCTTTACCTTTAAAATTTCAACAGCGAATTGTATAACACTTTGAATATTAAAATCAATCGCATTTACTATATTCCCAATATTTCTATGGGAAAAAATTTCTCCTGGATGTGTTTCAGTAATTTCATTCAGTAATATTCTTGAATCACTACAGCTAACTATTAAGGTTGTAGGCTTTTGTGGAGATGATAATCTTTTAAAATAATCAGGATCATTTGCTTTAACTTTATCAACCCAATTACGATTTTTCTTCAATAGATCCATAATAAAATCACAATTTATATTATCATGGTGTTCATTCGAACAATCGTGATCATGATCTGAACTTTCATTATTTTTAGAGAAATTACATTGAGAATGATTTTTAAATAAATTATTATTATGAGGTTTATTTGATATTGACATCCTTTTAACATTTGATAGTTTGTTTAAAGAATAAAGATCTTTTCTTAAACTTATTGAGCTAATTCTTAAAGTGTTAAACATTTTAATAATTTATTAAACTATATGATAAATAAAAATCATAATTATTAACTGTCATTATTAAACAACAAAATTATAAAATATAATAAACATAAAAGTCTTAAACAACAATAATCTTTAATAATAAACCAATAATAAAACAATAATAAATAAAACTTAATATAACTAAATATAACTATATATAACTTCATTTATAAAATAGATTAAACTAAAACTACATTTTATACATTAAAACATATTTCTCTTCTTCTATATTATTCATTTTATAATCTTAAATTATTTGTTTCCATCTTACATTGTTGCTGATTCAAATATGGCCTTTAATATATTTTGCTGATCATTATTTAAAACATTAATAATTTGATTATAGTAAGTTGTATTATCATTGTATAATTGATTAAATATATTTTTCATGTATGAAAATTCGTTAACTTGGCTAACAGGAGTTTGTAGTTTTCTATCTATAGTTATATCGTCAAAGTCTTCATCCTCTTCAGAGCAAGATAGGACATTTTCGTCATTATTTTCCTGATCCATGATGTTTTTGGCTAATGCTATTTTCTTATCAAGCTCTTCTTCATCATCTTCTTCGTATTCTTCGTCCAAGCCGTCATTTAGGTCAAACTAATTTTATATTAAGTTTATATGTTTATAAAGTAAATATTAAGTAAATATTAAGTAAATATTATTACTTTATCTTCATCTCCGTCTTTATTTTTTAGTTTATTTGACATATTTTTCTTAGAAATTTCTAATATTTTGTCGATGATGACTTTCATTCGGTCTTTAATAATTGTAGGTAGATCCTCAGGTTTAACAAGTATTATTGAAGACAATCCCATTATTGTTCTTTTATACTGATAGTCAAATCTTAAATAGGAGTCAATTTGACTTAGCCAAAACTCAAAAATTGTAGAAACATGGTTTGCTTTTTCTAAAAAGTTTAATGTTGCTGTTGGATTGTAGATTAAACCTAAGCAAAACTAATTATTAATATAATGTTAAGTAGATGTTCTTACGTTTTGTATGACCACAAGTTTATAGCTTAGTTTATCATTATCAAGGAACTCTTGTAGTAAAATAGTTAATATTAATTCAAAATAATTGTTTATTTTGTCTGCCAAAGTTTCAAGCATTACAGTTATTATTTGCAAGATTTCACACTTAATTAAATAATCATCTTTTTCTTTTGCTAATTTTAATGATTCTTTTATAAAGTGTAATGTTAATTCAATATATTTTGTATTTTTCTGATCAACTCCGTTGAGTAAAGTCATTGGATCTCTAATAATTATATATTATGGAGGCTATTTACTTTATTATCATCTGAATCATTACTTGCGCAATTTCATGGATAGATTCATAACCACAGCCTTCGTAGGTTTGATCTGGAAAGTCCTTTTTAAAATTCGCTATTTCATTACTATCTCCAAGAACAGTTTCAAGTAATAATGGATAAAACTGCCAACTATTTTGTGATATTGAATTAGGGTATTTAACAGTAGTCAACAATAGTTCAAAAATATCGTCCTGCATCTCCCAGGCTTGGGGCGATAGCCCCCATCTAATAACTTCTGCAACTTTCTCTTCTAAGAAAGGAAAAACTTCTGTATTAGCACTTATTTCCAGTAATTTATCCATTGTTTTGAGAACTCCACCAGCTGCTAGCTGCGCTGCACCTTCGTCATTTTCAAGTTGTGTTTGAACCATTCTTACAAAAGCTTTATAAAGTTCATCAAATAGCTCTTTAGCATAAAAGCAAATATCTCTTCCGAAATATCTAACTAAATATTCAAGTCCTAAAATCATCTCTTCAAGATCTATCTCAGCCATAAGTTTTAAATAAACATTTAGAATAGTAGAAATATGAGGAACTAACATATCCTTAATAGCTTTATTTTCGAGAAAACTTGGTAAAGTTATTGAAGCCTACTATAAATATATTAATTTACTCTGACTCTAACAGGAAGATCACTATCTTCAAACAAATCACATACTTTCTTAGCAATTGTATTAAGAAGTTCTATATTGCTAAAGTTAAATTCAAATGTTTTGAAAGCGTGAGTGAAACTACATATCCTTTCTTTTAATATTCCATTTTTACTCTAAAGGTAATAATTAGTAAAAAATTAGTAAAATTTAATAAAATATATAACTTACTGTAAACTCATGTACAATAAATTTTTGGAATATTGCCTCTATATCGTTAGCACTTGAATATTTGATTATTGAATCAGCAATGTTTTGTAAAATATTTAATACAGCTTCTTTGATTAAAAAGTTTGGATTAGTTTGTTTTAATACTTCTGCTTCATACATCTCTAGTATATTAATTAGGTATTTAAGAATTTGATCTAAAAAGTCAGGTCTTGCGTTTTTGGGTGTCTTACCCTTACTATTTTTCTGTTTGTATGAACATAGTGTTTTTATAAACTGACTTATTGCATATCTTTTTATTACATAAGACTCTGTAATTTCATCGGCTTGATGATAAATAAATGTTTTCGGTTCATTTATAAAATTATATGTATCAGTATTTGTTAATAAACTTCCTTGGACAACCTGATCAAGTATTTGGGGAATATAATTCTTTAACTCAGGTACTAATTGATCTTTTGATATAAATTGTGAAAAGAATTTGTATGTAAGACATACCATTTGGTTGGGAACAAACGATTTTACAGAGTTTGCTAACACGACAAGATTCATATTTAATAAACTTTTTGCGTATTTATTTTTAAGTATGGAGTTAAAAGCTTTACAGTCTGAATTTTTATCTTCGTGTCCATATCTATTATAAAAATTTAATTTTTATATTTACTTTCTATATAACAAAAAGAGAATATTCATACAAAGAATTTTTGATTTCCAATATACGTTACTGTTTAACTTTTCGATTTCATCAGAATTATTTGTAAGTGTTTTTAACTCATTAGGTAAATCATATGCGATTATATTAAAGAAATAACCGATCCATACTTCAAATGTTTTTTCTTGCATAAAAAATTGAGGAACAAACATCTTAAGATAAAAAAGTAAATATAAATTAACAATAATTTAATACCTTAAGAGAAGTAATATATACATCTAGTATTTTTTTGACTATTAGAGCTGCTTCGTTTACTTTGAAATTAGGTAATATTTGGCTTGTTATTTTAGTAAGAGTTGGAAAAAATGTATTCAACGCTTCAGTATAAGGTTTCTGCTGTTCTTTACCTTCAAACTCAAAGATTTTACCAATTTGTAAAATTGCACTTACTCCAGATAATACACATTTTTCAGATTCTATACTTAACAGTTTTTGAATTGTAGGAATCAACTCAGGCCAATTGTTATCCCTGAAGTCAAATCTTATTATTTTTTGTATAATTTGGTTGTATAGTTTTATAATGGGTTTGCTGGTAGTTGTAGTCGTTAATTGGACAATATTTTTTCTTATTATAGACTTATCTGATTCACTTATTACTAAAATCATTTCGTCTACTTCAAATTTTAAGCATTTATTAATTTCATTATCTGTTCCATACTTCCAATAGTAAGCTACATAGTTTTTCAGTTGAATAGCTGCATTTAGTCTAACTTCCTGAGTTTGCTGTTCGTCAGTTGAAATTTTAAGTAAGGATGGTCCAAATGTTTCTAATAATTTACTCTAAAGATTGTTTAATTATATATTACTTTTCGAATATATTCTTCACAGCTATGTCTAATATTTTTATCGCTACTTAGGCAATTCTTTAATGCTGTTGCTAAATCTTCAATATTAAATTCCATTAAGTTTATGATATATTAAATGCTAAAACATATAATCAATAATAATTATTTTTTATTAGTAAATATAAATTAATTTATCATACATTTTATAATGATAATTGCTATATTTTTTAAATAAAGAAGTAATCGAAGAGTAAGTATATTAAGAGCAATAAATGTATAACTTCTGTTTACAAAAATACAAAGTTAATCTAAAATTATTGATTTCTATAAAATTAATTTTTAAGTTAAATATTAACCAAGAATAAAGTAAATAATTAAAATTCACAATAGTAATATTTTATTATTTATATTTGTTATTAACATTAATATTTATAATACTCTTAATGAAGTTTAATTTATTACTTACAACATTTTTAATTTTTTCAATTCTTCTTACTTACATTCACAATAAAGAAAATCCAAAAACTATGCTTAAAGCAAAAAGACAAGATGTATATAAAAACAAATAAATAATATATTTTTAATAGTCATTAGAAAGACCATTAGAAGCAATCCCAACTCCTAATGTAGTAGAAGTACATCAAGAAGCTGATTCAATTGAAACTGCTTTACCACAAGTAGTAGGACCTACTGAAATACCAGTTGAAACTCCAGTAGTAGACATTCCAATATCTCCTCTCCCAACTCCAGTACTTGCCCAAGTAGCACCTATCCCAGTTGTAGCAACGAATACTTTAATAGAAATGCCTGTAGAATACTCTACAAATATTAACTATTTCTATCCTTATTTCTATAAAGCTCATTTAATTACATTAGCAAATGATATTGATGTGACTGTCTTACAAACAGTTTGTAATTCACCTAATTGTGGATTTTGTGATAGTACAGGAGTTTGTATGAGATGTGATACTGGCTTTTTCTTATATGGAAATAGTTGTATATTATTCTGCCCTGAAGGACATATTGCAGATAATCTTAGAATGTTATGTGTTGAGCAACCATCAAGAGGTAAACATTTATAATTAATTTTCATTTTTTACTTTTATTAATTTTTGTAGTTGCTGTACAAGAAGTAATTTCTACCAAAGCTTATTCAGTTGGATCATGTAAAAATAAATGTGGGTCTTACGTTGAAGACTGCAGGTATTATAATTTAATAACAATATACTAATAAATTTTTACTAATATAACTATATCAGTTGCACTATAAACTGTAAAGCAAATGGAAACTGCTGTACCGACTACGATGATATTGGCTGCAGAAATATATTCCAAAAAGCCAGACAAGTTGAAGAACTATGCAAACTTAATAAAGGCTGTCAATATTGTGACGGAGACAAAAAGGCCGAGACTGTATGGTGTAATCAATGTAAAGATAATTTTTATATTTTAAACGGTGAATGTTATGAAACATGTCCAGTTGATTTCCTTACTGATAATACTAATAATTTATGTTACCCTAAGCCAGACTGTATTGTTTCTGACTGTGACACATGTAGTCCTAACTCAAATAGTCAATGTGTAAAATGCAAAAGAGGAACATTTATGTTTAATAATCAATGTGTTGGTGAATGTCCAGTAAATTACAATGCAGACAGAATTACATGGACTTGTTTAGAGACCCCTGTCTTTGCTTGGTATTGGATATATCCTTCAAGAACATCATGCAAAACTAATTGCGGAGTTGTTATTCAGGAAGACTGGGATTGTTCATGTTCTCCAGAATGTTTTAGATTTGGAAACTGTTGCCAAGATATAGAAGATTATTGTCCTTCATTAATTTATTGGAGAAAAGCACCTGCTTTAAGAAAAGATAGCAAAAATAACAATGATAAAAAAGCAAAGGAAGTTAAGAATATTGTTCTTAACCCTAAATTAAAACATATTGTTCCAAAAATGAAGATTACTAATGTAAAGGTAGAGAAAAAAGAAGAGAAGAAATTAGAAAAGAAAGAAATTAAAGAAGAAAAGAAAGCTGTAAAAGTTGAAGAAAAGAAAGATCAGAATACTTTAATAAAATCAAATAAAATTAAGCAATAAATAAATATAAAATTAAATCTTAATAATAAACGTCAAGTAAAATAAAATATTATTTTATTAGTAAACTGATTATATAACTATAACTATATGATTAAGTATATCTTTATTATAATAGTTATTAATAATTGTTGATAATAAGTTTCAATAGTTACAAACATTAAAAAGTAATTTGTATTATACTTTATATAATTAAAATATTATAACTTTTATATAATTTAATTGAATTTTCCATAAACAAATTAATTTAATGCTTAATTAAACCAACTAAAGTGAACTAATCTAAATAAAAACTAAATGATGTAAACAACTTTCCTATACTTATGATTTTATAAAATGAAATCAACACCCAGCTCTCTGACATAAAGTTTAATAATTTTAATATTAATTACTATTAATTACAACACAATATCTTCCGAGTATAAGCTTCAAATCTTACAGAAACTAAATGACTTAATTAATAAACTTAAAATATTTATATTATTCATTTTTTTATCATATTATTGAGTTTTTATTAACATATTAATAACATATTAATTACATATTATTTATATTATTTGAACTAATTAAAATGTTTAAAATAACAAACAAATACTTAGTTTCAAATTTAAAGAATAACACACTGAATAATTTTAAAAACTACTACTCAAATATAAATCGTTTACAAATATCAAACTTTTCATTCAAAACAACAAAAAACAGCAGTAATAATAAATTAGAAAAATTACCAATGCTACAACTATCATATAATCATTCATTTTATAAATTAAACTCTTCATCATTTACTAAACAAAATAAAATAGCAAATAAAGACAATCTAAAGAAACAAGAAACATTAAACGAACAAAATGAAAAATTACTACATGAATTTGAAGATATGTTAAATACAAAGGAAGACAATCCTGAAAAAAGAATCAAACTATTATCAATTAAATTACTACAAGCATCTTCTTCTCAAGAAGTATTAAACTTATTCATAGATAAATATATAAAAGCACTTGTCGAGAAAATTTATTCAGAGGAACTATGTTTATTTTTATACTTTTATGTGAGTTTATTAGATAAAGAACCGGAATTACATCATAATATTAGTAAACAATTAAATGATAGTACATTAATAACAAAAATATTTGAACAGATAGAAGAAATGGATTTAACTAATATTTTTGTCCTTTCATGGTCTTGTTCATTATTGATATCTAAGTTTAAATATGATATTCCAATTCAGTTAAGGGTTGCTATTTTACAAAAGTTGCCGGATGAATTAGAAGTTGATCGAAAAGCTGAAATACCTACTATATGTTTTGGAATCTCTGCATTTTATAATAAATCAGAAACAGAGTAAGGATACTATTAACATAATCATATTAAATTAGTAAACTTGCTATCTTATTACGAGACTTCATATTCAAAAAGGTTGGAAGTTACTCATATGCTTTTTTCAATAATGAGCAAGGATTAAACTATGTGAATGTACTTAATATATCGCTGTTATTTATTTCTTGGGCGAGATTAGAAATAAACGATAAGGATTTATTTGACAGAAGTTTAGAGAGTTTAATAAACAGTCCTGAAAATGAAAATCTTAACGAGGATAATATACAAGAAGTGTGTAAAATAATGTAAAAAAAAGATAATTATTATAATAATTACAATAAATATATTTAGATGGTCTTGTTCTATTCTGAATTTCAAAAGTCCAAATCTTTTAGAATTTTTACTGAATTTCCTTACTACTAGTGATAATATCAGTTACTTTAATATTAACCAATTATTCGACCTATTTATTTCTTGTACTACTATATTTCCTGAAGAAGATAAACTAATATCATTAATAATTAAAGTAAGATAGTAAATTAAATTATTCAAGAATATAGAAGAGCAAAATAAACAAAAATCAATGGAGATATTAGATCTTGATATAAATTCTTATGTTAATATATGGCTAGGACTTTCTAAGTTTATATTAAAAAACAATAAGAATACTACTTATAAAGCGATACTAAATTTTCTATATACTAGTTATACAAATATAAAATACTTGTAAGTATATAACAGAATTAACAATTATTATTTACAATTAACGATAGAAATGTAAGAGGGATGACAAACGACGAGGTTTGTAGTCTTGCTATAAGTATATCAATTTTAAATGTAACTAAATGTGCTTTACAAGAAGACGTTGAAAACTATATAAGAAAGAATATAGATAGTTTTAATCCTAGTCAATTAATTCAGCTAATAGTTGCTGGGAAGTACTTTAATGCTCATGATAAAAATAAAAGTATTTATTTTAATTAATAAAAATATAGATTTCTATCAACTAATTCATGATACTTGTATTAAATCAAAAAAATCGTTTGACAATACTCAAATAAAAATTCTTTCGAAGACAATTAAAAGTGACGGGATAATTAACAACTCTATATTTTTAGATTAATTAAATGAAATAAGTTATTATTACTATATTTAATGCTAAGTAATATTATATTGAGCTTTAATTCAAATTTATTTATCTATTAGTTATATAATGAATCATTTGTTATTATTATTTGTTATGAATTTTATTATTTTGCACGTTTGACTTTATTAATTATTATTTTTAAGTAAATAAATAATTTTTAAATGTATTCTCATAGAGTTGCAAGTTCAGGAGTAAATCAAGGTATAAGCACAGGAGTAGCAAAAGCAAATCAAAATCAACATTTAATAAACAAAATTCCATATAAGAAAAATAAATTAGTCTACGAAGAAAATACTTCACTAAACACTAATCAAAATAATTTAAAAGCAATGTTTGACGATGTTATTAAATCAAATAAACAATCATTAAAAAATAGTTCCTCAAAACAAATAGTAAGCACAGTTAATGTAAATGTTGGAACACCTCCTTTATCTCCCAATAAAATTAAAGTATCACAAGAAATGAATCAAATGAACATATTACTATTTGAAAACCTAAAGAAACTTGTAAAAAGATATAAATGTAAAATTGAAATTTTAGAAGCTGAAGTAAATAAATTACGAAAGGTATATAAAGTAATATTAATAAATTATATATTAATAAATTATAGTCTATTTGTGAGAAGGATAATTTACTAAAAGAAAAGGATATAAAAATAATTGTATTAGAAAAGGAATTATATACTCCATATACTCCAAAAAAAATAAATCATAATAACATTGTTATTGGGAATAATCAAGGAGGTACCCAGCAAGGTTGGTCTCAGCAAGAAGGCGCTCAGCAAGGAGGCGCTCAGCAAGTAAATACAAAAGCAAATCCGCAAAAATATACTTATAAAAACGGATTTGTAAACCTAAATTTAAAAAAACAAATTTTTCCTTCTGAAGAGAGTCTAATTGATATTTCAGCAGTTAATTCAAAGATAGGAGGACGGAATTTTGACCAACAAAAGTTTTTTGAGTCTAAATTTAATGAGGATATTGATAATTTAAGGGAGATTATTGATAATTGTATTAATACTAATACAAAAGATAAATTAAATGAAAGTTTGAAAGAAAGTTTGAAAGATATTATTATTAAAAATAGCCAGAAAAACATAAACATGAATCAGTTTAATCATACTAATAGAACTAATAAAGAATATAACATAATTTATTCTCCTAATGATAAGGATATTAATTCTAATAACTCTTCATTAATTGAGAATGAGTCTTTAATGAACGATAGTCCTATCAAAATAAACAATGTTAATCGTAAAGTGAGTAATAAAGTAAATGCTAAGTTTATTGATAACATAGATAATAATGAAAATAACGAAAATAACGAAGTGATTGACTATAATATAATTTATACTGATTGGCAAGAAAGTAATAACAACATCAATGAAAATAACAAAGAAAATAGCATTAATAAAAGCCTTAGTGATAGCATTAATAATTTTGATATTACTGAAAATAGGGATCTAGATTATTTAGATGAAATGACGTATGAGCAGATAAATGAAATTCAAGATGAAATAGGATTTGAACATAAAGGATATTCAATAGATGATATAAATGTAAATTATATTTAATATTAATCCTAATCTATATATATTTTATATATTAGAAAATTGAAGACACTGAATTTAATCAAACCTTTTCCTGTTCTGAACGCTGCGTGATTTGTCAGTTCGAATATCTTAATAAAGATTTAGTAAAACGATTACCATGCAAACATTTATTCCATTCTAAATGTGCCCTTGAATGGCTTTCAAAAGAAAAAAAATGTCCAATATGTATGGCTCAAATTAAACTCTAGATATAAAGCTAGATATAGCTACAAGAGATTATGAGAGTAAAGGCATAAGGGTATCAACAATACTATAATCTTATTGACCACTTATTGAACACTTATTTATTTAAAATAATTTATAATAATAATTTATTATATATAACAACATAACTATTTAATAACTGTTCCATTATACTTTCTATTATAATTTTGAATATTAATTATTTCTATGTAATTACATATAAACTCATATAATTTATAATCAAAAATTAATAATTTATTTGATAAATGAAGTTTTATAAAAGTATATTTATTTCAATAGCTTTCATTTATTACCTTATTGTCAAAAGTATAGTCTGCAATAAAGTTGATTTTAATCTTGAATTTGATACTAGAGAAACAATTACATCAGAAGAATTACTTGCAGGAAATGTAGCATCAACAAAATCTATACAAGATGACGATGAAGAAAAACATAAAGAAAAAAACAAAGGTGATGAAAATGAAGTTGAGGAAAGAGAAGACGAAGAAAGAGAATTAGAAAATGTAAAAGAACATGATATAGAACATGATAAATACCATCATAAAGGACATCATAAAGTAAAAGGTGATAAAAACGAAAAGTTAGAAAATCATGAAGATAAGTCTGAATATCATGAAAATAGAGACCATGAAGATAATCAAGAACATGAAGATAATAATGAAAAACACGGAAATTTAGATAAACAATTAAAACCTGAATATCATGAAAATAAAGAAATTAAAGATTATCATAATAATCAATTAAAACCAGAAATCTATGAAAGCAATGAAAATCATAAAGAGATGCACAAAGATAAAGAATATCATGAATATAAAGAGATTCACGATGGTAAAGAATATCATAATAATAATGAAAATCCAGAAAACAAGGTTTACAATGAAGGTAAAGAAAATCATGAAAATTATCCTGAAGATAAAGAAAATCATGAAGAGGACATAAATACAGAAAATCCTGTAGAAAGGGAAAAATCAGAATTTGTATATGAAAAACACGGAGAAGAAAATGAAAAACATGGAGAAAGAGAATGGGAAAATGAAAGAGAAAATGAAGAAAAAAATAAACAAAATAAACTTGAAAAAGGAGAAGAACAAGAAAGAGAAGAAGAAATAGAAGGAGAAAGAAGAGAAAATAATGAAGGTAAAGAACATGATTTAGGGATCATTAACGAAGAAAATATAAAAATACCATCTAGCTATAAAAATATGACTGAGCCATATGATAAAGAATATGAAGTTCAATCAAATACCGGAATTATACATGAAAATATAAATGGAAATGTACAAGAAAACTTACAAGAAAATTTACAAGGAAATATACATGGAAACTTACATGGAAACCTACATAAAAATATGAAATTAAAAATGAACTCACAACAAACTCCAGGTTATCTAAGTGAACCATATCCTCCACTACCAAACAATAAAATAAATAAAATTAAACTAATAAAAGAGAATCGAATTCAACATAAAACATCCAAACTAGAAACTTTAGGAGGTGCTTTTGGATTACACGATGGACAATTTGATATTCCTAAAAATCAAGTTATTTTTTGGCAAGGTTGGGTTAGATATTACCATTACACTATGGAAAAGAAAATAACTAAACCCAGACTATTCTTCCAGAATAACCGTTTTTATAACCAAAGAATACCTATATCAAAAAGATTTAATAAAGACAAATTGGGTTCAAAAGTAATTCCTAATAAAGCTGCTTTTTTTATGGTTGTTTATAATAATTCATTAAGTTTATATTCTAATAGGGATGATCTTCTACTAAGAGCTGTTGATTCATTAAAAATTGATTTTATTAATAACGTACCCGAAAATGTACCATATAACGGTGGAGTAAAAGATTTCGGCGAACATAAAATAGGAAGTTGCGTTGAAATTAGTGTTAGACTTCCAAAATCTTATCATGAAGTATTTACACATGATCAACCTAACTTAAAAAGTTGCTGGATTATTTGTATGGATAAACAAATTGATAAAGCCAAATTAATATCAGCATTAATTAAATTAAAAGTAGATCATCAAAGAAGAGCAGGTCTTATATCAATATCTCAAAATGAAATAAATAGACAAAAATCAATAGCAGAAGAGTTAAGAAAAAGACCACCTCCAATCGATCAAAAAGATAAGAAAATTGAAGTCCCTAAAAATGGTTATTGGATTCTACTTCAAGATTGGACTGACTGCACACTAGCATGTGGAGGAGGATCGAGCTTCCAACAATTTATGTGTGTTCCTCCTAAGAATGGAGGTAGACCCTGTTTTGGTGAACCAATACGAAGTAAACCATGTAATGTTCAAAAATGCCCAGATGTTTATAGCGTTGCTAAGAAAAGGAATGAAACAGAGATTCGTAAACCAATAATAAGATCAGGTAGGTTTAGTCATAGACCACAAAGATATTCTAGATGTCAAATAAAAGAACATGATGCTTTTCTAGCAACTTGGGATCCAAAATTAAGAGATGATAATCAACTACCAGTAAGAATAGTTATGAATAATTCAACAATATCAGTATATAAAGATGATAGTTATGAAGATCACTATTACACATATGATTTAAAAGATTCAGTTATTTACTCAGATGCTAAAAAACAATGTTGTATGTATATCAAAGATAATTATAAAAGAACTAAATTATGTGGATATACTCAATACTGCAGCGAAAACAAATGGGTTATAGATTGGCTTTCAGATTTTAACTTATTTAAAACTACATGTAGAGTAGGTCGCAAAAAAACTTTACTATCTAAAGAAGACTTAAAAACATTAGAAAAGTTAAAAGGCCCTGAGGGAGAAGGTGAGCAATTTAAAAAGATGAGACAGAAGTTATTAGAAGATGAAGGCCTTAAATTCGAAAGAAAAATCCATTTAAACCAAGAAACTGGTTTAAGAGCTATTAAAAAAAAATTTGCAGTTGAAGATATGATTATGACAGAGGAAAAAGATCGAGAAAATGACGAACTTAATCAGATTAAACTTAAAATAAACGAAGAAAAGAAAAAAGCCGCCTGTCTAGAAAAGCAATCACAAGAAAAAGACTTAGACAATTCAGAAATCGATAAAAGAGATAATCTCAAAGAAGCAGAACTAGTCAAAAAGAAATTCGCATTACAAATCGAAGCCAAACGTATGAGAATGAAAAAATTCTTAGACAATATGAAAAAGAAAGAAAAACTAAAGAAATTAGAACTTGAAAATGAATTAAAGGAAGTACGATCTAAAATGGCTGCAAGTATAATCAAAAACAACAAAATGGGAGACATAAGAAAATGTATTACCGGACTAACTAATCTTGATTTTAGAGATAACTATTGCAATACAAACTTCATTGAAGATTACATTAAAAATACTGATTGTAAAACAGACGAAGAATTCTGTTATATGTGCTGCGATAATGAGTTTGGTAACTTCTATATGCAGAAAAGATATAAATGTTATGATATATGTGACGCTAAAGATAAGAAGCTTAAAAAAGAACATCCCGGTAATTTAGAAGGAGGAAGATGGCAATGGGCTCCTAAATTTAATGTTAAAGGTGGAGAATCTGATATGGAAAATGAGAAACAATTCCAACAAGAAAGTAGTAGAGGTAGTGATAGCGTGAGTGGAAGTGAAAGTTTAAGAAGGAGGTAAATTGAAAATTGAGAAATATATACTAGTTCTTTTGAATAATAAAAATTTAAATTAATACAAGTATATTGTTATTACTTTTATTTGTTTATTTTGTTATTGTTTAGTTTTATATTTAATTATTTGATATATGCTGCAATTATATTTATTATATTAATTTATTAATATTTGTATATGTATATGTATATACGGTAATTGTTTAATTAACTAATAATACTATTATTTTTTTTTAAATATAAACTACTAATGAATTCTATACCAATTAATGAAGCATCACGTTTTGAATCTAAGATAGATCAAATTATTCCAATATCATCTTCACAGTATATAGAAAACACATTAAGAGTTCAATACGGAGATAAAATAAAGGTTTTAGAAACAAAATACAATGAGTCTCAGTCTTTAATAAAAGAACTAAATGACAGACTTCGAGTTAGTGAACAAACAATTATTGAAAACCATAAAAAGTATGAAGAAGAAAAGAAAAGTCTTAATTTTAATCTACAAAGATTACGCTCAGAACGAAATGAAAATAGAAACTTAGCAAATAATATAGATCAAGAATTATCTATTGTTAAACAAGAAAAGTCAAATTACATAAAACTGTTTGGAGAATATGAAATTAGACTGAAAACTTTAAATGATAAAATGGCAAGGTATGAAGAGGATAAAAATAAAAAAATGAACCGAATGCGAGAAATAGAAGTTGAGTTACTAAAAGCAAAGAATAACGAGATAACCGAAACTAACATTAATATTATATCAAACTTAGAAGAAACAAACCGAAAACAAAAGGAAATCATAAATAATATGTGGTTTGAAGTAATGATGGCCATTGAAGATAACAAAAAAGACCAACTACAAATAGAAAATTATGAAAATTTAATAAAACAAAAAGAATTCGAAATAAATCTTATTCGAAAACAGTTAGCAGACATTAAAGATGTATTTATAAACACAATCGATGTGAATTATATCGTTACTTCCCAAGTATATCTCGATCTTGAAAATCTTTATAATACTACTGTTTCCGAAAGACAAAGTTTACAAGGGCAGCTAGATACAAAAAATGCCCTAATTAGAGATTTAGAAATAAGATTAAAAGCCTCTAATGAAAAAGGATGTTCTTTTTACAAGAATATTAACGATTTGAAGGCTCAAATTCAGATTTATGAGAATAAAGAATTAGAAAGTAATAAGTTAATTGATGGTTACCTTTTACAAATGAAATCATTAAACTTTGATAATACGCTTAAAACTTCTAAAATTGGTACATTAGAACAATTATTACAAGCAAAAGAAGTCAGAATAGAAAAATTACAAGTATTGATTAAAGAAAAAGAAAGTCAACTATTAGAAATAAATAGAAAATTAAAGTTTAATAACGAAGAATTTGAGATTAGTTCCCAGCAGCTTCAGAAAAAGTTTAAGGAAATACAAGAAAGTCTTGATAGAAAACATAGCGATGAAAGATTATTCTGTAAAATGAATGAAATTAATATTGCTATAGTCAACCAAAATAAACTAATTTCAGTATGGAAAGACAATAACAATTTAGTTGAAAAGGTAATAAATAATATTGAAATGAGAAACGAAGAGCAAGAACATCTTATATCTTATTTCAAAAATTATGTAGAAGAATTAAGATCAAAACTTAATGATTATAGTACATATACTACATCATTCAAGGCATTTGATGACAAAATGACTTCTGTCTCAATAGCTAAAAGCCAACAGGATTTAAAAGAGTCTTCGCTTTATTTACAACTACAAGAGAAACTTAGTAACTCGGAAGGAACAAATAAATATTTAATGCAAGAAATAAACAATTATAGAACAGATATCCAAAATGCACTTAAGGAAAAGTGCTATGCAGTAAATGAAGTTGAGGTACTAAAACAAGAAGTTAAGTTACTAAATAAGAGAATTGAAGTAATTAATGGTGTTAAACTTGATTTTGAAAGTAAAATGCAAAAGCAGATGGAATTTAAAGAAATAGAGCAGACAAATATAATGAATGTTAATAATAGAGTTGAAAATTTTAGAGGAGAATGTGAGAAGAAGTTATTAGAAATAGAAAAAGTATTTACTGAAATTGATGAGAAGACAAACTGTTAAATTGTTTAAATTCTAAAATGATTATTAAACAGATTTTATAGGTTATATAGACTATATAGTTTATGGTTATTGTAATTTTCGTTTTATTTTAATATACTTATGTTATTGCTATTGCTATTGTTTTATATTATTATATTATTTTTTTAATAATTTAAATTACTAATTAAATACACAAATAAAAAATTTGCATTAAGTAAGTTATAACTGATTATTAATTAAAATTAAAACTTAATTGAATAAATGTTCCAATATGAAACAATTTATAATTTAGTCCCGAAAGAAAAAATCCTACCACCAAAGGAACCTTTATACCGATCAAAATTCCCACATGATTTAAAACCAACAGGTAGTACATTAGGTCTACTTACAAGCTCATTTCCTGGAGTTTGTAATCTGAATGGAGATCATACCTTAGTTAGAGGTGCACATCCAATGACATCTAAGTTTGCAACCTTCGGAAGACCAGACGGGCTTAACAAGATACTTCCGTCAGAATATAAGACAATGAAAGAAAACTTAAGAAAAAAGTCTCCTTCACGTAAGTTATAATATCAACTAATAATTATTATATTATATAGCTGAAAGACTTAGATTTCAAAGCTGCGAAATTATGCGAAAGCCAAAAGTTCCTGGTTTAGCTGATAAACCTATAATGGGATTAAAATCCGATAAGAATTTTATTACAGCTAATGCTGTTGATGTTATACTTATGGTACCAAAAAAGCATAGACAGGAAGAAGATGACTTTTTAAATAAAAAGAATTATGGAAAAATACCTGAATATATACATAAAATTAAAGCCGAAATGGCAAAAGAATATGAAGAAATAAGAGAAAATCAACTTAAGAGTAAAGATATGAGTCACACAATGTAATTTATTATTATTATTATTTACTTATAATTATTAGACGTACATTAAATGAAGATGAAATAGTTGTATTAAAAGAGGGACTAAATAAACAATTAAAGTCTGTTGAAAAGGAATACGGACTAATGGCTCATAAAACAATAATTGATACTTTGGTTGAAAAAAGAAAAAAAGAAACGATTGAAAAGAAAATATTAGATTTAGAAAAAGATCTAAAAAGATTAGATAAGAAAATTGTTAAAGTTGACTTAACCAAGTTTAATTAGATTTTCATTAAAGCCTTATATTATTGTTGGAAAAAGGATTTAGAATGTTTTGAAATGATTTTAGAAATTTAGTAATAATAAAATTAATAACTAATTATATATAAGAATATTTAATATTTATTTCATAATCGTTATCAATATTGTTTAATATTTTAATCATAATATAAGACATAAAATACATAACTTTATTTATAAACAATTGTTTTATATATTATAATTCGATAAAAGATATCCAAATATATTACAAATGATATCAGTATATTATATTGATAATATTATTATTCTTTATAGCATTGATATTTTTGTTGAATTTTTTGTGTAATTGTAAATCAATCTATTAACCTTAATCTGATAATACATTCTTCATTGCGAGAATAAATCTCTTCGAGTAATCAGGAGGAGGCTGACAGCTTATACCAGGACCTTGGGAAATAGACTTCCAAAAGTGTTCACATTTTTTGTTAGTTCTAATTAAATGATTAATATAAATATAAATATAATTAATTAACTATATATGTATATATCTTTATATCTTACCCATAACTTGTAAACAAATCAATAATTCCAAAGAAATATACTTTTTTACCATCTGATGATTTTATTCCTCCTTTATATTTCTCAAAGAAAGGTCTTCTCAAAAACTCAAAATCTTGTAGCTCGATATCACTAAATGTTTTACTTACTTTAGTTGTTGTTGATTTTTCCATTATCTGTTCTTTAATCATATCCATTGAGCCATTATCTAAATCTTTTATTTGTTAATATTAGTGATATATTATTTTTATGATACCAGGATCATGAATTCCAATAAGGAATGAATAATCATTTATATTTAATGATGCTAAGAACTTAGAGTCGTTTTCAATCTCTTTAATTATCATATCTTTTTCTTCTTTTAATAATAAAACTTTTTCTTTTCTAAATTTAAAATCTAAGTCTTTCATTGGAATAGAAAAATTAAATTTATCATAATTTTTCTCTTTTGGGTCTAGTGCTTGTCTTTGATATGATGATCCTTTCAAATCATATTTTAAATGAACTTTAAGCCCAGAGTTAAAGACATTATTCATAATTACAAAATGCATTGTAGTTTTGTTGTAAACCATTGTATGTAAAGCAATGTATCTTTGCATCATTGTCTGTGGATTATTATAAAAGTGAAAATAATAATCCTTAATAATAGATTTGAAGAACTCGAACTCGTGCTTAGGAATAGTTTTTAAGACAAACTTTGAATCGTACGAGAAGTAGAAGAAACTCCCGCTTTTACCTGCTGAGACTAGTTCTTTAAGACATCTGTTTTTCGGAAGTATTAGATTTCCCTAGTAATGTTAGTTAATATGTAAGTTATTATATGTTATTCATTATATATATAAGAAATTATATGTAAGAAATCAAATGTAAGTCAATATGTTTAAGTTAATATTTTACTAGAAAGTTTTCAGGTCCCAATGATTTATCATATTCTTCATTTTTTATTCCATACATCTTTCGGATATTATAAAATACTTTTGGTGCATAATCATAAAATTCACACTTTACTTCTTTATCATAACTTTTCTGAGTATAGTCAAACAAGTTTACATCCATAAAAGCATCATCATCTTGATCGAAGTTATAAAGCTTTTCGCTTTCTCCTAAGGAAGTAACAGCATTTCTTATTCCAATCATCATTGATAAGACCATTTCAACATTTTTGTTTCCAAAATGAATAAGGCCTTTTTCTGGCTCTCCTACGTTTTGAGTATTTAAAAACATCTCTTTGTTTATTAAGCCTTTTCCAACTTCTACTGAAAAACCTTTTCTTCGAACTTGTTGTCTTATTGGGTCAATCCTAAAATATAATAGATATAAGTAAGATAACTATATTTACTCAATTAAAGTTTTAGTAAGTAACTCTCTAATACTACATAGATGTGTTAAGAATGAATCACAATTTTTAATTATTAAACAATTTTTTGCATTAATTCCTTGGCGATTAAAAGCCTCCCGTAGTTCAGGATCATCAATAGTAGTTGGTCGTATAAATTCAAATCTTTCTAAATCATTCTCAGGAAATTTATATGTTTTAGAGTAATTTAGTTTTGCATAATCAAATGTAGAATTTTTTCTTTCTTGATCTCTTTCTTTTATAGTCTCTTTTTCCTTGAGACTTTCTAATTTTCCTAATTTATCGTTATCTCTATTATTGTCTTTATTATTATCTCTATTATTGTCTTTATTATTTTCTTTATCTTTATCATTATTATTTTTGTCTATTTGAAAGTTATCTTTGTTACTTTTTTCAGTTTCTTTATTTTGATTATCAACATCAGTTAAAAACTCTTCTTCATCTGTCATTGTCAAAGGTTCGAGCGACTGATTATTAAAATCAATCCCTTCATTAATACTTGTAAATTTAGTATTTGTCGGTGCTATATTTTTTTTAAACAAAGGTTGAGGTTGAGATTGGTTTTGATACCCGGGCTGCGGGAGTTTTTTTGGTTGTTGGGGCTTTTCACTTAAGAAACTATCATTTAGTAAATTTCCTGTTTTCGCACTATAATTTATAACAATAATAATACTCTTTCAATAGTTTTTCAAAGTAATCTTTCATCGTTAAAGATACCACATTTGACTCATGAGCATCTTCTATTTCTTTAATTAATGTTCTTATATAACTAAGGCAATCATCTAATTTATTTAATTGATCTCGTTGTATTGATAAGTTTAAATTCTTAACAACTTTATTATTAAATATATCGAAATAGTCCATAAATTCAGGATAATTTGAAGACATATTAATAAATGACTTTAATGTTAAATCTTTGACTTCTAATTTTTTAAGCATTTCATCATAGATTAATTCTATATCTTTTTCTTTTAAGTTTAATGTGCTCATTGACACTTTCGAAAAGAATTCACATAATTTGAATATTACTGTACAAAAGTCTGCTTTTACGATTACACCATTTCCTGATATATCAAAGAAATTAAAACTGTGTTTGAGTTTTTCTTCTAAATTTCCGTGATTAAGTAAGTTCATAAATGAAAGATAATTATCAAAAGTAACCTATGTATGAGATATTAGATGTTTTATATGTTATTATATGTAGTTATTTTGCTAATATTATTACTGTGTCAGATTTTTCTAAAATTAGGTTATACATTCGTCTACAAATCCAGTCAGAACTTTTGGAACCTAATACTCCTAAAGAATTTCTAAACTCTAATAAATTCATGTTAACTTTATTTTTTGAATATGTATTAAAATAGTTGTAAATATCTTTTATTTCGTCTTCTTTAAATTTTGTTACTTGTTTGTATTTATCAAAATTTCTAGTCATTATTAATTCAATTATATTAAAATTTTAATAATTAAGAATATTAAAAATTAAGTGTAAAATTACTATTAATTATTAATAACTTTTTCAGAATACTTAATTCTAATGTATATTATAAAGTTATAAAGCAAGTTAGAGAAAAATATATATTAAAATAATATAATAAGAGAATTTATAATAAAAACTTATAAATTTTGTTAATTGTATCAATATTTAAGTTTATTTAGACAAATTATTATAAGAAATAAATAAAAAAACATGGCAAATAAACAGCTTATTAGAAAGAAAAAACCTGTAACTTGTGGAAAAGTTTGGAATTGGACTCTTCAAATAATATTATGGATATTAATCGTTTTTACTATCATAGCTCCAATATTAGGACTACCTATCTTAAGTTATACTATAGGATTACCTGTCTTTTTAGTAATCTATTGGATTAACGCTTGTTGTTCACATTCATGTGCTTATTTAAACCATAGAAAAAGTGGAAGTACTATTCATGATTATATGGGAAATCTTTTTTATACACCAGCTAATATAGATTTTCATATGCAGTGCTATCACTATGAAACTTACACTACTACATCAACAGATTCAGAAGGAAATACTACAACTACTACCCACACAGAAACTGTAGTAACCTGGTCAGGAACAGAGTCATTTAAATACAACTCATGGTTAGATGTCTCCGGACCTTTCCTCTTAGACACAACTGACTTCGTTCACGATGCTAAATTAGCTTGGATAAAACTAAACCTATCATACAAAATTGAATTTATTGATGAAGCAACAAGACTAGACTGCGAAAGACAAAAAGACCAATTCGTCCAAGCAAATAAATATAGAGATGTTCATTATTCAATTACTCAACACGAAAGAATAGAAACATTTTATAAATACAACTTAGTATCATTAAGCGAAAACCCCGAAGAAAGTAAAATTAAAACTCGATATATGTTCTTAAGTACATTATTTTGCTGTACAGAATTATATAAGAAATATGTTGATAGCTTTTGTATAAGACAAAATTTTGTCATTAAAAAACTATTATCGTCTACAACAAACTTAAATATAGAAGAGAACTCAGCAAAGTATTTAGACAAAACTCCTAAAATTGTTATTGAGAATATGTTCAAATCATATAATGAGCCAGATAAAATGAGAAAATCAACTTTTGTTCAAGATCTTCCTAATCAAGAGCAAGTGGAAAAAATAAATGATTTTTATAAATCGCTTAATGATACGAAAACTCCTATAAATACTGGAACAGATATTATAAATGTTGAAAATAATGAAAGGGTAATTGGAATGACTGTAAGTTATAACGCTCATGATAAAGATGATTTTTCTTCGAATACAAAAGAGGAAAATGATAAATGTTTATATAACAATAAAGTTGAACAATCAGAAAATTCCATTTTGAATATTACTTCGAAAATAAATTCATCGAATATCGAAAACAATAATGATATTAATATTACAAATGATACTAACAACAATAAAATTCCTCTAATACCAAAGTAAACCAAATTTAGATAATAGAAAAATACATTATTAATTAATCCCAATTATACATATATAAATGCATATATAAATACATATATTATTTAAATTATTCTTCTGCTTAAAATATATATTTATATAATAAACATAAATAAAATTAATTCATTTAATAGTATTTATATTACTACGAAAATTTATTTATTTTTCAAAAAATAATAGTTATTTTAATGTTTATATAATTTTTCTTAGTCATCCCTTTTCTTTTCCTTATCTTTGTTAAGTTTTGATAATATATTAAGAATCTCAATCATAATTTTAATGAAATCAATGAAGAGCTCTTTAGCATCTCTAAATACTTCAAATCTTCCTCCTTCTGTTTTATGAATAATCATTTGAGTATCAACAATAACATATAAAACACCTACTCCTAATCCAATAATAGAAGCAAAGAATGTGTGAGGTGAAAGGAATATGGAGAATATGCTTAAAACTAATGAAGTGATTAATGAACCAAAGAAGATGTACTAAAATAAGTAAAGAGTAAATAAAGTTATTAAAAGTAGACTTACAGCTCTTCTAACAGTTAACAAGGCAAATAGTGAAAAAGCAGTAAAAATAATACTGGTGTAGATTAAAGCAGTAATACATAATTGAACATACCTAAATAGATTAGTAAGGTTAAGATAATGTTATAATTCTTACATTGTTTGCTCTTCAACATTTTTGATTGTTGAAAATCCATATCCAAAAAGGGATCCAAAGCATACTGAGTAGATGTAAAAGCTCAAAGCTGACAATTTAGTTGTCCAATCTCCAGCCTTTTCTCTCTAAATTTATTAAGTTAAATAATTTAAAAATAGTAAACTAGATTAAATATTATAAATAATCTATAGTAACTTACAGTGAAGATTAAAACAATATCCATTATTAGAGAAACAAATGCTAATCCAATGCAAACTTGAGGAGGAATTGCTAATAATGTATTTTGGGAGATGGAAAAGGCAACCATTGAAACTATTCCACTTGCGAGTACAGCATATACTTTTGATAAGTGATTTTGTGTCTTTGGAGTACTAATTTATAATTATTATTTTGTTAATAATGAAATAGTATACATATCGCTCATTTTAAAGACAGCGTTAAAGTCTAAATTGTTCATAGAACCCATGAATGATGTTGACATTTTTATATAATTAATTAAAAGAAAGTTAGCATAATCAATTTTATATTAACAATTATTAATTTTTACGTGTAATATATTAAAATGATATAAATATTATTTTTAAGTATTGTAATTAAATTTATTATTTATGATATTTATAGTGTTATTGTTATATATTGGGGATTGGGGATTGGGGATTGGGGATTGGGCCCAATCCCCAATCCCCAATCACCAATCCCCATTT
>Ga0100378_1000983_pt1 | contig 31030 bp, 37 predicted proteins | sample CryGeymeta201502_FD_81535 | JGI IMG/M metagenome (GOLD analysis project Ga0100378, IMG submission 81535) | Groundwater microbial communities from Crystal Geyser aquifers in Utah, USA - Crystal Geyser metaG 2015-02 | ecosystem: Environmental > Aquatic > Deep subsurface > Groundwater | place: USA... | reverse complement strand
TTGAACCGTATCGTATGTTTACGTCGCGTGCAGAATATCGCTTATTATTACGTGAAGATAATGCGGATTTACGCCTAACAGAACAAGGCCGAGCGCTTGGTTTGGTTGGTGATGCGCGCTGGCGCGTATTTTGTGATAAGCGTGAAGCGTTAGAATCCATGCAAACACAGCTCCAGCAAACATGGGTTCGCACCAAGCATCAAGCTGCGCTTGCAGATATGCTCGAAGGCCCTTTGGTGCATGATGTGCGTGCGTCGGAGTTTTTGAAGCGTCCCGAAGTCCGTTATGCGCACCTTCAGGGGCTGGATGATTTGAATTTGCCTGAGATTGCTCTTGATGTGGCTGAACAGCTTGAAATTCAAATTAAGTATGCGGGCTATATTGACAGACAGCGTACTGATATAGAGCGTTTGAAAAAACATGAAGCCACGCGTTTGCCGGATGATTTAGATTATGCATCGATATCAGGATTATCAGCTGAGGTTGTGCAAAAGCTCATGACCATTAAGCCTGCCTCACTTGCGCACGCGGGTCGTATTTCGGGAGTGACGCCAGCGGCGTTATCGCTTTTATTGGTGCATCTCAAAAAACAACGGTTGCTTGCCTAATGGTTAAACTTACACTGAGTGAGCAACTTCAAGCGGGTTTTGAGGCATTAGGTTTGTCGCATCTGGATCCTGAGCCTTTTGTGCAGTATTTAGAACTGCTTCAGCAATGGAATCGTGCTTATAATTTAACCGCTGTTCGGGATATTGAGGACATGGTCAGTCGGCATATTTTAGATAGCCTTGCCATTGTGCCTTTCATGCGAGGTCAGCGTTGGTTGGACGTGGGCACAGGTCCGGGCTTGCCGGGCATTCCTTTGGCCTTGGCGCATCCAGACGCTCGGCTTGTTTTGCTCGACAGTAACGGCAAGAAAATACGATTTTTACTCGAAGTGGTTCGTAATTTGTCACTTAAGCATGTTGAAGTGATTGAATCACGTGTTGAAAGCTACCACCCTACACGTGCATTTGATACAGTAGTGAGTCGGGCTTTTAGTGCGCTCGAACCGATGGTCGAAAAGACGCGGCATCTGATTGATTCGCGTGGGCTTTGGTTAGCCATGAAAGGGCGGGTTCCGGAAGATGAGCTCACCCAACTTGGCAAGTCTTATGATACGCGGACGTATACGGTTCCGGGTGTTTTGGGCGAGCGCTGTTGTATTCTTATTGAACCATCATCTTGAGGAGCACGCATGGGCAAAGTGATTGCCATTGCCAATCAGAAAGGGGGCGTTGGTAAAACCACCACAGCGGTTAATTTAGCTGCTTCGCTCGCGGCGGCACACCTAAACGTTTTATTGATTGATCTTGATCCGCAGGGCAATGCGACCATGGGGTCAGGTATTGATAAGCATCGTTTATTGCATTCAAGCAATGATGTTTTGCTGGGTGATTGCTTGGCAGAGCAAGCGATTTTAAAAACAGCCGGTGGGTTTGACATGTTGCCAGGTAGTTCTGACTTGACGGTTGCAGAAGTGAGCCTTATGGCACATGCACATCGTGAAGCGATGCTATCTAAAGCACTTCAACCGATTGAGACGCGTTACGATTATATTTTAATTGATTGCCCGCCTGCGCTTAATACACTGACGTTGAATGCGTTGGTGGCTGCAGGGTCGGTACTTATACCGATGCAGTGTGAATATTATGCCTTAGAAGGGCTTGCTGACTTACTTTCTACGATTAAGCAAGTGGCGGCTTCGGTTAATCCGAAGTTGACGATCGAAGGTTTGGTGCGCACGCTTTATGACGGACGAAACCGTTTATCGCGTGAAGTATCAAAAGAACTTTTGGAGCATTTTGGAACCAAAGTATATCGCACGGTCGTGCCACGCAATGTAAAATTAGCTGAAGCCCCAAGCCATGGGCAAGCTGTGCTTCAATATGCGAGGTCATCTGCGGGCTCGGCCGCGTATCAAGTGCTTGCGTCTGAGTTGATGGGGCGTCATCAGTCTTCACGAAAATCTACGCCGATGACCGCGGAGGTTGCATGAGTGCAAAGCGTGGTGGGTTAGGGCGTAGTTTGTCAGCATTACTTGCGAATATGGATGAGTCGATTGTTGTTGAAAATACACAACATGTGAACGAGTCAATGCTGATGACGTTGCCGGTCGCGGCTTTGCAGCCCGGGCAATATCAACCACGTGGCGCGATGGATGAAACCGGTTTGCAGGAGCTTACCGCTTCGGTTAAACAGCAAGGTTTATTACAACCGATTGTCGTGCGTGAGCTTTCGCCGGGGCATTATGAAATTATTGCCGGTGAACGTCGCTGGCGTGCTTGTCAGCTAGCCGATATTACGGATGTACCGGTGTTGGTGCGTCAAGTGAATGACGAAACGGCGATGGCGCTGGCACTGATTGAAAATTTGCAGCGTGAAGCGCTGAGCGTGATGGACGAAGCGCGTGCCATGCAGCGTTTAAGTCAAGAGTTTTCACTTACGCATGTTGATATTGCGCGCCTACTGTCAAAATCACGCGCTGCGGTGAGTAACTGTTTGAGGCTTTTAAATTTGAGCGACGTGGTCAAGGCCATGCTTGATGATGGCAAGCTCGATATGGGGCATGCGCGTTGTTTGTTGCGGCTCAATGAAGCAGAGCAAGCACGCGTTGCGGAATGGGTGGTGAACCGACGTTTATCGGTTCGTGAAACAGAAGCTCTGGTTGCACGCGTTAAAGCTAATCCAAGTAACGTGTCTTCGCCTAAGTCAGCTTGCGCTTCTGGCACGCAATTTCAGGATGAATTAAAGCAATTATCAGCGTACTTAGACACAAAGGTTCAGCTTAAGCCAGGAGCCTCTGGGCAAGGAAAGTTGCTGATTCAATTTAAAAATACGGAGCATTTAGAGCAGATGTTAGCGGCATTGCGTGCTGCACAATCGTATGATGCGGAAGTCATGGCGTGACAACAACGGAAGCAAAACTAACCCTAGGTGAACAAGCGGAATTGTATGCGCGCAAGTATTTAGAAAAGCAGGGCTTAATTTGGCTTACCAGTAATTTTCGTTGTCGCGTAGGCGAAATTGATTTGATCATGAAAACATGTGAAGGAGAACTTGTTTTTATTGAAGTCAGGCGGCGTTCTTCGATAAAATTTGGTGGAGCCGCGGCAAGCGTGACGGCGAGCAAGCAGAAGAAAATCATGAAGACAGCGGCGCTCTATTTATTAAAATATCCTCATCAAGGGCAGCATGGTGTGCGTTTTGATGTATTAGCTTTTGATGGCAAACCGGCACGCTTAACGTGGATAAAACGTGCGTTCGACGCAGATTATTGAGGACATAAAACATGGGTTCAATCGACTCACATGTGCAACAGTTGTTTCACGCAAGTATTGAGGTAAAAATTGCAGCAGCTGATACATTACCTGAGATGATAACGGAAGCTGGCACGCGCTTGACGGATAGTTTACTCAATAACGGTAAAATTTTTGTGTGTGGTAACGGTGGATCGCTTGCCAATGCACTGCATTTTTCAACGGCGTTGTTGAATCATTTTGAAGTGGAGCGACCTGCATTACCGGTCATGACATTAGGTATGGATGCGGCACTTACAACCTCGTTGTTACAAGACGGACATGCTGAGCACGTGTTCTCACGTTCTTTGCAAGCGTTAGGCCACGCGGGTGATATTTTATTACTACTCAGCACATCCAATCAGACCATGAATTTGGTGCACGCCGTAGATGCAGCACATGAACGCGGTATGGATGTGATTGTCCTTGGCGGATCAAAACCAGGTGTGCTGAACAATCATCTAGGCCCGCAAGATATGGAGATTGCTGTGCCGGCAGAGTCGCCAGCATGTATTCGGGAGATTCATTTATTTGTGTTACATTGTTTTTGTGATTTAATTGATCGGGCGTTGTTTGGTCAAACGATGGGGTAAACTATGATGACATTAGGGCGATGGCGTGCCGTATTTGTCTTAAGCTCAAGCATCTTGCTGGGTGGATGTGTTTTGGGCGTGATGGCAGGTGCTGCGGCGGGTCTAGTGGTGTATGACAAGCGAAGTGTTGTGATGATTGAACGTGATGCACGTATTTTTCATCGGGTGCATACAGAAATTGTTTCTGATCCTAAATTTAGAAATTCACATATTGGAGTGACAAGCTTTAATCAAGTCGTGCTTTTGGTGGGGCAAACACCCACAGCTTCATTACGTGAACTTGCTGAAAAAATTGCCAAAAGAACCCCTCATGTAAGGCGTGTTTACAACGAAATTACGATGGGTACACCCATTACACTCACAGAGCAAAGTCGTGATACCTGGATCACCGGTGAAGTTCGAGCAAAATTATTGCAAAAGAAAGGGCTTGAATCCGGTTCGATTCGAGTCGTGACTGATAACGCCGTGGTCTACCTTATGGGGATTGCAACACCGGAACAAGCCGGGCTTGCGGTTGATGTCGCACGACAAGTGAAAGGTGTTCGTAAAGTCGTTAAAGCGTTTCAGTACGTGCGTTGATCATGCATCAACACAAGCTTAAATGGGTATTTTTAGGCTGGATAAGTATCTTATTATCCAGCTGTACCGATTTAGGCAGTGGTGTATGGACCGGCGCGATGTTGATTTATGATCGGCATAATATTTATAAAAAACTGACCGATTATCAATTGGGTGCAAATGCGAATCGCGCGTTGTTTCATGATAAGCTTTTGAAATGTGATGGTTGTGCGATTGATTTGGCCGTGTTTCATCGAGATGTGTTACTCACAGGGCATGTGCCAAGCCAAGCACTCCGTAAAGAGGCCAAAGCACGGGTTGCTGCCATTCCTGGTATCCGCAGACAATATACGCAATTAGCGATTAGTTCCGGGTTTGATAATACGGTACAAGATGCATGGATTACGGCAAAAATTCGAAGCCAGGTGATTGCTGATGCGAAGATAGAACCGCGTCAGTTTAAGGTGGTGACGGCAGATAGAATTGTCTATTTAATGGGTGATGTCATGCCAGATCAGGGCGCACGCGTCATACACGTAGCAAGGCAAACTGAAGGGGTACGTCGCGTTGTAAAATTATTTAATTATTATCGATTAAGCGCAGAATAGCAGACTCATAAAAAAGCCCAAGAACGCCTCGGGCTTTTTCGAACTCTTTCCCAATCAGGAAGTGGCAAACCCGATCAAGATAATCATACTCTATCAGTGAATAGAGGTGTTCGCCAAGCGTTTACATGTTTTTTTTATTTTAAATGTACGGAATAAATCCGGTTGGAATTTTATTATTTCAGGCTGTTCTTGCTTGTGAAGGTTTGTAACTGGATGTGATCGCCAATGAAGCCTATATTTAAGATGACGTTTGTCATGTTTGTGATGAAAATCATCGCCGTAGCGTTGGCCCATATGTTCGTGCATGCACGCACTTGTGTGTTGTTTTCGTTCAGACATGATAGCAACCTCGCATGTGATGGAACGTTTGAAAAAGTTTTTTTATCTTAATTGAAGTATAGCCTAGTTGCTTTGTATTTGCGCAGGTTAGGTGTGATGTGGTGACGGTGTTGACGGCGGCGTGAGATTTGTTAATGTTATACACTCAATATTTGACAACGGATTGTTATGCGATGGACTCAGCTGTTGATGCAGTATCGGCCTTATTCAGTGATCATCATTTTGTGTGTCACCATGGTTTGTTTTATCTGGAGAAAGTGGCCATTTCATATGACCGCAATTTTAGCGTTAGCGGTTGCAACCACGCTAGGTATTGTGCCGTTTAATCAAGTTTTTTCAGGAATATACAATCCGGCTGTGATTACGGTCGCCAGTATCATGATCATCGCAAGTGTTATATCTGACTCCAAAGTCTTGGATGTGTGGGTGAGTCATTTTGAAAATTTGATGCCGTCCCGATCGTTGCAGGTATTTTTGTTGAGTCTATTTACTGCGTTTCTCTCATCGTTTATGAATAATATTGGGGCGCTTGGGCTGATGATGCCCGTCAGCATATCAACAGCGCTTAAAAATAATCGGTCGCCTTCCTATCTTTTGATGCCCATTGCCATGGCGTCGGCGTTGGGGGGAATGATCACTTTAATTGGTACACCTTCGAACTTAATTATTGCGAATTTTCGAGCCCAGGCAAGTGGTGAGCCTTTTGGGATGTTTGATTTTAGTTATGTCGGCTTACCAACGGCGTTGATTGGCGTGATTTTTATCGGTTTACTGGGATGGCGCTTATTACCCAAGCAAAAAAATACAAGTGACACCACGAAAGTTTTGTATACGTTTGAAATTCTTATACATTCCAAATCAAACTGGATTGGCGATGTGTATAAAAACTTTAAGGCAAGTGTTGCTCCGACGGTTCAAATCAAAGGCCTCTTACGAAAAAATAGAAAAACGGATCTATCGGCGGGTTTGAAATTAAAATCGGGCGATCATTTTATTGTTGAAGCAACGCTCGATAATTTACGTGCGTTATTTGATAACCCTGATGTCACGATTGTTAATGCGTTAGGTAATCGGGGCCGTCGTAAAGCCGGTTTCAATCGAGAATATTTGATTGAGGCCGTTGTACCCACGCAGTCAAGCATCCAAGGAAAAACGTTTGAGAAAACAAACTTTAAGAAGCTTTATAAATTTACACGCGTCGCTCTGTCAAAAACAAGAAAAACGGCCATCAAGCATATCAAACAAAGTAAGTTGGAGCCGGGTGATCTGGTTGTTTTGCAATACAAAGATCCTAAAATCATTGATAAATTGGATGATCTTGGTTTTATTCCTCTCAAACATACCACGATGCAAGTTAGGGCTGGCCTGAGTGTATTTTTTCCGTTAATTATTTTTGCAGCCATGATTTTGTTGGTGACTTTTGCGATTGTTCCGGTTGAAATTGGCTTTACCGCTGCGGCTATTCTTATGGTTCTTCTTGATGGGAGTGTGGTCAGAAATATTCATGAGCGTTTTGATTGGCCGATGATTATTTTTTTGTCAGCGATGATTCCTATTGGACAGGCATTTACAGAAACAGGCGGCGCGTCTTTGATTACAGGTGTCGTTCTAAACATGTCTCAAGATTTTTCCGTGCCTGTGATGATAGGTGTGCTGATGTTTATCACCATGTTTTTATCTGACTTTATTAACAACGCGGCTACCGCGATTATCATGGCGCCTATCGCAATCAGCCTTGCTCATTCGATGCATATGTCGGTTGATCCACTCTTGATGGCCGTGGCGTTGGGATCTTCGTGCGCATTTTTGACGCCTATCGGGCATCAAAATAATTTGCTGGTGATGGGGCCTGGTAAGTATGAATTTTTTGATTATGGTCGCCTAGGTTTGCCGTTGGAATTGATTGTTATGATCGTGGCAACGCCGCTTATTTATTGGATTTGGGCTTAATAAGCGTGTGGTAGGATGGATTGAACACACCTGTTGCGTCATGTAGATGATTAATTTATAATTTGCGCCAATGAATGAAGGTGGCATGTGAATAATCAGCAAGGTATACAAGGCGCTAAACGTCTTTTTATGATGCAGTTGCGTCTTAGCGCATGCGTGTCGTTGATGATTTGGGCTCTGTGTGGTCTAAGCTCAGCACGCTCGACGTTGCTGGGCGGCCTCGTGTGCTTACTTCCTCAGGCTTGGTTTGCGCGCGCATTATTTCGAGAGCAGCGAGCACGTTTTTCACAACAGATTTTAAAAAGCGCTTATCGAGGCGAAGCAATCAAGTTGCTGATGTCAGCTACCATGTTTGCTGTGGTGTTTCGATGGGTGGATGTGGTTCCTGTGATGTTTTTTGCAGGATATTTTTTGGTACACGTCACGTTTTGGTTTGCACCTCGATTTTTTCGAGGGGATCAGAGCAGCATAAGTCATATAAGTGTTGAGTAATTATGATATCAAGTACGGACTATATTAAGCACCATCTTACGTATTTAACATATAATTTAAAAACCATGAGTCTTGGCTCTGGCGGTGGTTTTTGGACGTTAAATCTTGACACCATTTTTTTCTCGGTGTTATCCGGTGTGGTTGCTTTAGGATTATTAATTTTTGGTGCTCGACGCGTTTCTGCGGGTCTTCCTGGTAAATGGCAGAACTTTGCTGAAATGATGCTTGAATTTGCAGACACACAGGTCCGTGATTGTTTTCATGGCCGAAATGCTTTGATAGGGCCCTTGGCGCTCACGATATTTGTGTGGGTGTTTGTGATGAATTTTATGGATATCGTGCCGGTAGATGTGCTGCCGTTGCTTGCAAGCTCCGCAGGTGTGCATCACTTGAAGGTCGTGCCCACCAATGACTTAAACATGACGTTCGCGATGTCGCTGTCTGTGTTTTTTATGATCATTTTCTACAGTCTTAAGATTAAAGGCCCTAAAGGCTTTTTAAAAGAGTTGACGCTACAACCGTTTAATCACCCAGCGTTTATACCGTTTAATTTATTGCTTGAGTTGGTTGGTTTAATCGCTAAGCCAATTTCACTAGCACTTCGATTGTTTGGTAATCTTTATGCTGGAGAATTAATTTTTATTCTGATAGCCTTGCTCACGCTGGATACGGCATCGTCCTCGCTCATTTCGAGTACAGCACAAGGTATCGCGCAGTTTTTCTTATCATTGGGATGGTCTATATTTCATATCCTTGTGATCACGCTGCAGGCGTTCATCTTCATGGTTCTTACGATTGTTTATTTAAGTTTGGCACATGAAGAGCATTAGTTTTTAATCTAAAGGGGAAGTTTGATGGAAATGGCAAGTTTAGTAGCACAAGTTCAAGGCATGACCGTTGTTGCTGTAGCACTTTTGATAGGTCTTGGTGCATTAGGAACAGCAATCGGCTTTGGTTTATTGGGTGGTAAGTTTTTAGAAGGTGCTGCACGTCAGCCTGAAATGGTTCCTATGCTGCAGGTTAAAATGTTTATTGTTGCAGGTCTTTTAGATGCTGTAACCATGATTGGTGTAGGTATTGCTTTATTCTTTACCTTTGCGAATCCGTTCCTTAGTGCACTTGGATCTTAAAGCATGGATATTAATGCAACACTCATCATTCAAATGCTGGTTTTTGCAGCATTTGTTTGGTTTACGATGACCTTTGTTTGGCCGCCTTTGACGAAAGCTTTAGAAGAGCGCCGTAATAAAGTGGCTGAAGGTTTGGCTGCTGCTGAGCGTGGTCAACGCGAGCTTCAATTGGCGCAAGAGCGCGTTAAAGAAGAGCTAAAGCAAGTGAAGGTTGATGCCGCAGATATTATCGAAAAAGCAGGACGCCGTGCGTCATTGCTGGTTGATGAGGCGAAGGCTCAAGCACGCGCTGAAGCTGAACGTATTGCTAAGACGCATGCTGAGCAACTCGCTCAGGAAGTGAATCGAGCAAAAGAAGCGTTGCGTGAGCAAGTCAGTGTTTTAGCGTTAGCAGCTGCTGAGAAAATTTTAATGAATGAAGTGGATGCGGAAAAAAATAAAGCTATCCTCGATCATTTAATTGAAGAGCTTTGATATGTCAGATAACACAAGTATAGCAAGACCTTATGCAAAAGCTGTTTTTGAGCATGCCCTAGAAAGTCAGACCTTGTCTGATTGGTCTGCTTGGCTTGCAAAGCTTGATGGTGTGGCATCAAGCCCTGATTTTCAGGGCTTTGTTCAGAATCCTAGAACAACCGTAGCGCAGCATGCTGAAGCATTGGTTTCTATTATGAAAGCTTTGCTCAATATAAACCAAATAGACCAAGCATTGCCGGACGTGTTGGGTGCTTTTATTCACGTGTTAGCGGATAACAAGCGCATTTTAGTGCTGTCAGAGCTTCATGCACAATTCGAGGCGCTGCGTGCCGACGAAGAAAATCGAATATGTGTTCGTGTGAGCAGTTTTTCGCCGTTGGATGAAATGCAACAAGCGCGTTTAGCCGAGCGTTTAAGCAAGCGGCTTAAGCGAGCGGTCACGCTGGATTTAACGGTTGATCCAGCGCTGCTAGGTGGGGCTGTTATCTGCGCCAACGATTGGGTTATTGATGCCTCAGTAAAAGGTCAGTTAGACAAATTAGGCGCCGACTTGGTCGGGTCATTGAGAGGGTAGGTTTCATGTCACAACAAATCACATTAAGTCCATCGGAAATTAGTGAACTCATCCGACAAAAAATTGAAAAATTCAACGTTACTTCTGATGCACGTAACGAAGGCACGATTGTCAGTATTAAAGACGGTATTGTGCGTCTGCAAGGGCTTGAAGAAGCCATGCAAGGAGAAATGATTGAGTTTGAAGGTGGCGTATTTGGCTTGGCTTTAAACTTGGAGCGTGACTCTGTAGGTGTCGCTTTGTTGGGTAGTCCACAAGGTTTATCTGAAGGTCAAAAAGGCAAATGCACCGGCCGTATTTTGGAAGTACCCGTAGGCCCCGAACTTTTAGGTCGTGTGGTCGATGCGCTGGGTAATCCAATTGATGGCAAAGGCCCTATCAATGCAAAAGCCTCGTTACCGATTGAACGTGTTGCCCCTGGTGTGATTGAGCGTAAATCGGTTGATCAACCGTTACAAACGGGATTGAAAGCGATTGATGCCATGATTCCTGTTGGCCGTGGTCAGCGAGAGTTAATTATTGGTGACCGTCAAACCGGTAAAACAGCGATTGCGATTGACGCGATTATTAATCAAAAAGGCACCGGTGTTACCTATGTTTATGTTGCGATTGGCCAAAAAGCGTCTTCTGTTGCCACGTTGGTGCGTAAATTAGAAGAACATGATGCTTTGGCCCACACGATTGTTGTGGTCGCGGGTGCTGCCGATCCTGCTGCGCTTCAATTTATCGCGCCTTATGCAGGGTGTGCGATGGGTGAGTTCTTCATGGAGCAAGGTGAAGATGCCTTAATCGTCTATGATGACTTAACCAAGCAAGCTTGGGCTTATCGTCAAATTTCGTTGTTACTGCGTCGTCCACCAGGTCGAGAAGCTTATCCTGGGGATATTTTCTATTTGCATTCACGATTACTTGAGCGTGCTGCACGTATCAATGCAGACGAAGTTGAGCGCTTGACGGAAGGCCGTGTTAAAGGCAAAACAGGATCGCTCACAGCATTACCGATTATTGAAACACAAGCCGGTGACGTATCCGCGTTTGTACCAACCAACGTGATTTCGATTACCGATGGTCAGATTTTCTTGGATGTAGATTTGTTCAACTCCGGTGTACGCCCTGCGATTAACTCAGGTTTGTCAGTATCACGTGTAGGTGGTGCGGCTCAAACTAAAGTGATGAAAAAATTAGGTGGTGGAACACGTTTGGCTTTGGCTCAATTTCGTGAGCTCGAAGCGTTTGCGCAGTTTGCTTCGGATTTAGATGAAATCACCCGTAAGCAGTTGGAACGTGGTCAGCGTATTACAGAAATCATGAAGCAACCACAATATTCGCCACTTACGGTTGCGGATATGGCAATTTCGATGTTTGCTGTTGAAAAAGGCTATCTCGATGATTTATCAACCCATGAAATCGGTCGTTTTGAAGCCGCACTTCGTGGATACATGCATGCTTCACATGCAGCCTTACTTCAAACCATCAATGAGAGCGGTGGCTTTGATGATGCCATTCAGGCTCAATTGACGGCGGCTGTAGAAGAGTTCAAACGGACTGGAAGCTGGTAAATAACCGGGGTCTCCCCAAACAGGTAGAAGATTGATGGCTGGAGCAAAAGAAATCCGCTCTAAGATTGGGAGCATTAAAAATACGCAAAAAATCACGCGTGCGATGGAAATGGTCGCCGCGAGTAAAATGCGTAAAACCCAAGATCGCATGCGCGCTTCTAAACCGTACGCAACCAAATTGTATGATGTCGTTAGGCATCTTGCACGTGCGACGGCAGAGTATCGACACACCTTTATGGATGTGCGTGAGCAAAAACGTGTCGGTTTGATTGTTGTCACATCCGATCGTGGTTTGTGCGGTGGTTTAAATGCAAATTTATTGCGTGAGACCATTCATAAAATGCGTGACTGGCGTGATGCCGGAAAAGAAATTCGTTTGTGTGTGGTGGGCCGTAAAGGTCAGGCTTTTTTTAAACGTGTCGGTGGCAAGGTTTTAGCATCGATTGTTCAGCTTGGTGATACACCGAATGTGAGCGATATGATCGGTGGTGTTAAAGTCATGCTTGATGCGTTTGAACAAGGTGAAATTGATGCCTTACATGTTATTTCCAATGAGTTTGTAAATACCATGACGCAAAAGCCGGTGATGAAGTCACTGCTTCCTCTGCCTGTTTCGGAAGAAGACAGTGAATCACTCGGGCATCATTGGGATTATATTTATGAGCCTGAAGCAAAAACATTGCTGGATGACTTGCTAACCCGTTTTATTGAGTTACAAGTCTACCAAGCTGTGGTTGAGAACATTGCCTGTGAGCAAGCAGCCAAAATGATGGCGATGAAGAGTGCGACAGACAATGCAGGTGATTTGATTAAGACATTTCAATTGGCATATAACAAAGCCCGACAAGCCGCGATTACCCAAGAATTGGCGGAAATTGTCGGTGGTGCAGACGCGTTATAAGAGGGCAAATGATGAGCGTAGGAACAGTAGTTCAAGTAATTGGTGCGGTAGTAGACGTTGAATTTCCTCGTGAAAACGTGCCTAAAATTAATGATGCATTAAAGCTTGTAGACAGCGATTTAGTGTTTGAAGTCCAGCAGCAGCTGGGTGATGGTGTGGTACGTACCATTGCGATGGGAACAACCGATGGTTTAAAGCGCGGGCTTGACGTCAACAATACCCATGAACCGATTCAAGTGCCTGTGGGTAAAAAAACCCTGGGTCGAATTATGAATGTATTGGGCCGCCCGATTGATAACGCGGGTCCCATTGGTGCCGAAGAAGAAGCGCCTATTCATCGCGATCCACCCAGTTATGATGAGCAAGCTAACAGTCAAGAGTTGCTTGAAACCGGTATTAAAGTGATTGATTTGCTTTGCCCGTTTGCAAAAGGTGGTAAAGTTGGTCTTTTCGGTGGTGCGGGTGTAGGTAAAACCGTAAACATGATGGAACTCATCCGAAACATCGCGATTGAGCACAGCGGTTATTCTGTGTTTGCGGGTGTGGGTGAGCGTACGCGTGAAGGAAACGACTTCTATCATGAAATGAAAGACTCAAACGTACTGGATAAAGTATCGTTGGTGTATGGACAAATGAACGAGCCTCCAGGCAACCGTTTACGCGTGGCGTTAACCGGTTTGACCATGGCTGAAAAATTCCGTGACGAAGGTCGTGATGTTCTCTTGTTTGTTGATAATATTTATCGTTACACGCTTGCCGGGGTTGAGGTATCAGCGTTGCTAGGACGTATGCCATCAGCTGTAGGTTATCAGCCTACGTTGGCGGAAGAGATGGGTATGCTTCAAGAGCGTATTACATCGACCAAGTCTGGGTCGATTACCTCGATTCAAGCGGTTTATGTACCGGCCGATGACTTGACTGATCCATCGCCTGCGACCACCTTTGCGCATTTGGATGCCACGGTTGTACTATCTCGACAAATTGCAGAGCTTGGTATTTACCCAGCGGTCGATCCACTTGACTCAACCTCGCGTCAGCTTGATCCGTTGGTTGTAGGTCAAGCGCATTATGATACAGCACGTGGTGTACAACAAACGTTGCAACGTTATAAAGAATTGAAAGATATTATTGCAATTCTTGGTATGGATGAGTTATCGGAAGAGGATAAACGTACCGTGTCACGCGCTCGTAAAATTCAGCGTTTCTTGTCACAGCCGTTCTTTGTGGCTGAAGTCTTCACAGGCTCACCAGGAAAATATGTACCGTTATCGGATACCATTCAAGCGTTCCAGGGTATTTTGGCCGGTGAATACGATGACTTACCCGAGCAAGCGTTCTATATGGTCGGTTCTATCGAAGAAGCTGTAGCTAAAGCGAAAACGTTATAAGGTTGGATGTGATGGCGATGACGATGCATCTAGATATTGTGAGTGCAGAACGAGCTATTTTTTCGGGTCCTGTTGAGATGGTGATTGCCACAGGCGAGCTCGGTGAGCTTGGTGTAGTTCCTGGTCACGCACCGCTTTTAACGGTGTTGAAGCCCGGTGAAATTCGCGTGACGCAGCAGGGCGGTCTTCAGGAGATCTTTTATGTCTCAGGTGGAATCCTTGAAGTGCAACCTAACTGCGTGAGTGTGTTAGCTGACACAGTTGAGCGTGCGGATTCGTTAGACGAGGCTGTTGCGCTAGAGGCAAAAGCACGTGCCGAAGAGGCCATGGCAGATAAAAACTCTGAAATTGACTACTCACGAGCTTCTATCGAACTAGCGCGTGCCATTGCTCAAATTCGAGCAATACAGAAAGTCCGAAAACAACTCAAGTAACCTCGAAAGTAAAGCAACAGGACTTAAGCTTGTCAGCTTGAGTCTTGTTTTGCACACAACGTTATCCACAACACAAAATAAAACAATATTGCCTTATAATAAAAAAAAGCATTAAAATCAATAAGTTAAGTGTGTTTATAAAACGGGCATTGCATTTTTGTAAACTTACCCACAACTTAGTCCTACTTGTATACAGGCACTCGTAACTTTTTCAAATTGTGCTATACTCAAACTGTTTAGTTATCATGACCATGATAAGGAATGCATTGTGAGTTCATTAAGTAAAGCTCGATTGGTTGAAATCTTATGTGATGAATTGGCGCTAACCAAGCCCGATGCGCACCTCATGGTCGATGAATTTTTTGAATCGATACGTGATGCTTTGGAGCGAGGGCATGATGTTAAGTTGTCTGGGTTCGGTAATTTTATTTTACGGGACAAACCAGCACGTCCGGGTCGTAATCCTAAGACCGGTGAGATGGTTCCGGTGACAGCACGCCGTGTGGTCACGTTCAAACCCGGAAGCAAATTAAAAAAGATGGTTGAGTCGATGAAATAGCGCGGTAGCCTTGCTGTTTGTGCAAGACCACCTCGCCTAAATTGAACGTTGCCTTGAGCACGCCAATTACTCTTCTGTTTGACGATGGCAAATCTTATCAGCAAGATATCCCACGGCACCGGCATAATAAATCGAATTATTGTACCGAAGGATCATTTTATAGTTTGGATAAGCTAAGAAAACAGGTCCGCCGTGTGGCTGAATAATACTTGCTTCTAAATCAGGTCGGGGCAAAGAACCACCTTGCATCGTGCGTACGCCTAAAGCTTCCCATTCTCGTACGGTTTTGACGGTAGACTTGCCTTCCAGTTTGTCATCAAAGTTTTTAGGAAGTTGCACATGAATTGCCCAAGGCTCGCCTTGTCGCCAGCCCTTGCCTTTCATGTAATTTGCAATGGATGCCAGTGCATCCGCTTTGGTTGTCCAAATATCACGACGACCATCGCCGTCATAATCCACCGCATATTGAACCCAACTTGAAGGTAAAAATTGTGGGTGACCTGATGCGCCAGCCCACTCACCCTTGAAGTGCTTAAGGTCAACATGTCCGTCATTTAAGATATGCAATGCCGTAAAGAGCTCATGCCGAAAGAATTCGGAACGTTTAGAGTCATAGGCCAGGGTTGTGAGTGAGTTAATCACGGGGAAATTACCCATATAGCCGCCGTAACTGGTTTCAAGCCCCCAAAACGAGACAATAAAACAGGGGTCGACACCGTATTGTTGGCCAATATTTTCTAAGAGCTGTTGATACTGTTTGTATTTTTGACGTCCAAGATTAATTCTATATGCATCAATCCGTGAATTTCTGTATTTGTAATAACTTAAGCGATGTTCAGGCTGAGAGTGCGCAAGATTTTTGATACGCCGGCTTGGTTCATGGACATCACTAAATGCCGCCTGAATAATATCTGGTGATATACCTTCTTCACGTGCCTGTTGTTTGACGTCAGCAAGCCAGGTCGCCCAGTTGGTTTGGTTTGCCATGGTTTGACTTGATGTAAGGGAGCCGATACAAATGGCGGTGATAAGCGCAGGTATTCTCATTCCGTGTCTCCTTCGTTGTGAGATAGTGTACGGCAGGTTACTTAATATTCAGTGTGGTAGAGGATTGGGATAAATTCAAATAAAACTAAAGAGAAATACAAAAACGTTGTTTATCTTGTAAGCGCAATGCTGTCAGAGAACCACCCCAAACACAGCCTGTATCAAGCGCATGAATGTTTTTGACAGGACAGCGGCCCTGTAAAGCGGCCCAGTGGCCAAAGATGATAGCTTCATGAATATCACAACGTGTGGGGACAGCATACCAAGGGTAGGTGTGGGGTGGAGGAGCGTTAGGTGCGCCTTTGCATGCAAGTTCTAAATGCCCGTTGGTATCACAAAAACGCATGCGTGTGAAATAATTACAAATCACACGGAGTCGTTCGATAGGGGTTATAGTATTGGATAGATAATTCGGTGTGTTGCCGTACATGTGTTTTAAAAAATCTAAATAATGTTCGCCAGCAAGCGCTAATCCGACCTGGTGGGCATGCGCTTTGGCTTCTTCAAGGCTCCAACAAGGGGCTATGCCTGCATGCGTCATCACAAGATTTAAATTAGGATCGTGATGCAGTAAAGGTTGTTGGCGGAGCCAATGTCCGAGTTCATCACGGTCGGGTGCGTTTAAAATCTTTTCAAGCGTATCATCAGGTTTGGGGTGTTGGTTTGGTAAAAATAGTTGACAGAGTAAATGCAAGTCATGATTACCTAGGGTGATGCGAGGTGTTATGGGTAAGTTTTTAATAAAGCGCAAAGTTTCAAGTGATTTGGGGCCGCGATTGACTAAATCACCTACAAACCAAAGCCTATCTGAACGATCATCAAATTTAATTTTTTCAAGCAGGCGCTGCAGCGCATCAAAGCAGCCTTGTATGTCGCCTAACGCATAATCAACCATAAGGATTTTTTGAAAGCATAAATTTAGACGAGGCTTGTTGTTCGGCTACTTTTTGCCATTGGCCCGTTTTGGAGAGCTGCTCAATGTTATTGTGACTCATATGCAGGAGTGCAGTGGTGCGTGTTGCTTCGGCTGCATTGGATGTTTTTGTTATGAAGCTGTGTGGTAAAGCGACGGAGCCTTTGATGAGCAGCCCTTGTTCATCCAGCGTGCCGTCGAGCGCGGGTTCGTGTAAACCTAAGGCCATCACACCTTTTTTTACGGCAAGCCAGTTTTTAAATTCGTGATGTTCGCGGACAAAAAGTTTGAACGCTTCGGGGCCTATCATGGTGCCGCCAGCTACGGTAAATAACGGCACTTGGTTCATCGTGAGTTTGCTGGCTTCAAGTGATGCTAAAAGCCAATGAATAAATTCTGCGCCAACAAATCGTTCACGGTCACTTGGCGTTTCTGTTGGGTTGATAAAGGTGCTGATTCGCCTGGCCGAAGGTTCAAGGTGATGATGAGGTGGCAGGTGATCCAAGAGATCGTTTTGAATGGCAATGGCATCGGCACGGTCTAAAATTAACGCTAACGTTCCAGAGGAAGCTTTATCTTCACTTAAGAGTTCAAGCCAGACAGCGAACACCTCTAAGTTTTTGCTGAGCCAGGCAAAGCCCTCTTGGGGCATGAGTTGCTGTGCAAAAATAATATTAAGCCGGCGACGCAGTATATCATCGTGATCACTGTTGATGATGTCAAAATGATAATGACGGGCTGTTTTCGCCAGCGGTTCAAGTAAAGGCTCCCAGCGTTTGATGAGATGACTTTTTTCGTTATAGAGCTCAATCGTATAGTCGAGCGGTAATTTGCCAATGCCACGTAATAATCCTGCAGAAAAAAGTGCATACCACCATAATTGTTGATCTTCTGTAAGATGGGCTTCAGGATCGGCGAGAACAACGGTCTTGAATAATTCAACGGCTGCAACCGTACGATCTAAAGCGTGATCAAATAAGCCACCGGGTGATGAAAAATAACTGTTGGTTGTTTCTGGAAGTTTTTGTGTGTAATTAAGCAGGTTGTGTAATAAGTTTTGACAAAGGGTTTCAAAACGAGAAGGTTCAAGAAAGCTGGCCATTTTGATGCTATGAATACGTTCAGGACGTTTTCCTTCGGTCAGCAAACGCTGCGGGGGTAGGATCGCTGTTAATTGATGCTTCGATGCATGATGGCCGGTCATCTTTTTACGCTCAAACACACAGATCTCCAATCAAGTCATAAGGCGCTGAAGTTATTCTACCTGTTATTGAAGCGCTTTGGCGAGTCCTAAATATTCTTGCACAGATAACGTTTCTGGGCGGCGCATAGGGTCAATACCAAGCTCGGTGAGCTGGTTTGCGGACATGAGGGGCTTTAGGGTGTTGCCTAAGGTTTTGCGTCGCGTGGAGAAGGCCTGAAGAACTAAGGGCTTTAATATTGTAATCAGTTCCGGATCGGGTTGATGCGTGTGCGGGGTAATACGCACAATGGCTGATTGCACTTTAGGCGGTGGGTTAAATGCAGTGGGTGGGACGGAGAATAACGCTTCCACCTGACAAAGCGCCTGCACCATCACGCTTAAACGCCCGTAGGCTTTGCAATTCGGCGGAGCCGCAAGGCGCTTAACGACTTCTTCTTGTAGCATAAAATGCATGTCTTCAATCTGAGATGCGTGTTCTAACAGATGAAACAAAAGAGGCGTTGAAATATTATACGGCAAATTACCAATGATCCGTAATTTTTGACCCAACGGCGTTAGATCAACGGTGAGCGCATCGGCTGAAATAATCGTGAGTTTGTTTTTTCCCTCGGGCATTTTGCCCAAATAGGCTTGAAGATCCGTATCAATTTCAATTGCGGTGAGCTTATTTAAATGCTTGAGCAACGGGCGTGTGAGCGCACCAAGGCCTGGGCCAATTTCAAGCATATTATCGGTTGGGCTTGGATGAATTGCGTCTAAAATATGGCCGATAACACGCATATCTTCTAAAAAATTTTGGCCAAAGCGTTTACGGGGACGGTGAGTTATCAATCGATTATCTTCCTAATTATTGTCCAAATAAGTGCAAATAAGATACGCTTGCCATGGCAAGCAACGTTATAAGGCTGCCCATGCATGCGCCACGAAACCAGCCACGTGATACAGGCGTATCGGTGGTGTGCTGTTGGGCTTCTTCGCGATCCCGTAAGTGGATCTGTTTGCTTAAGACCAATACGTCGTTGAGTAAGCGTGGCATATGTGGTAATTCTTCGATGAAGAACGGTAAATTTTCACGTATATTTTTGATGAGTGTGCGCGGGCCCATCTGTTGTTTGAGCCACGTTTCAAGAAACGGTTTGGCCGTAAGCCAAAGATCTAAATCCGGATCCAATTGCCGACCCAGCCCTTCGACGGCGAGCAGTGTTTTTTGCAATAAAATAAGCTGTGGCTGTACTTCCATATGAAAACGGCGTGCAATTTGAAATAAACGCAAGACTAGTAATGCAAATGAAATATCTTTGAGTGGCTTTTCAAAAATAGGTTCACACACGGTGCGTATCGCGCTTTCAAATTCATCCACACGGGTGTTGCGTGCAACCCAGCCTGATTCAATATGTAAAAGCGCAACCCGACGATAATCGCGGTTAAAAAAAGCAAGCAAATTTTCCGCAAGGTAGCGTTTATCTTCTTCGGTCAGTGTACCGATGATGCCAAAATCGATACAAATATATTGAGGTTTAGCTAAATGTTTGGGTGATACAAAAATATTGCCTGGATGCATGTCCGCGTGAAAAAAACAGTCGCGAAACACTTGTGTAAAAAAGATTTCAACGCCGCGTGCTGCCAATGCCTTGGTACACACACCGTGCGATTTAAGCGAAGTCATGTCGGTGACAGGAATGCCGTAAATACGCTCCATCACCAAGACATGAGGACGTACGTAATCCCAATAAATTTTAGGAACATAAAGCAGCGGTGAGTTATCAAAGTTACGTCGAAGCTGGCTGGCATTGGCGGCTTCGCGTTGCAAATCGAGTTCATCTAATAAGCTTTGTTGAAATTCTTGGACCACAGCTTTCGGTTTAAACCGTCGACTTTCGGGCCAATAGCGATGTGCTAATGAGGCGATGCTTGTCAGTAAGTTTAAATCACGTGCGATCAGCTTGTGCATCTTAGGGCGTAAGATTTTAACCACCACATCTTCGCCGCTTTTTAATCGTGCGGCATGCACTTGCGCCATGCTGGCTGAAGCCAGTACGGTTGAATCAAAATCGGCAAACACGTCAAAGGCTGATTGTCCAAAAGCTTCTGCGACGATTGCGAGTGCTTGCTCGACTGGAAACGGCGGTACATTGTCTTGAAGCTGACTGAGTTCGGCAATCATGTCATCCGGTAATAAATCAGGGCGCGTGGACAGTGCCTGGCCAAATTTAATAAAAATAGGACCGAGCTCTTCCAATGTTTTTCGTAACGCCTCGCCGCGAGATAATTGTTTTCTACGAAACCAGTTCCAAGGATTCAAATACATTACAAAGCGCAGCGGAGCAAATAGACGTAGGCTGACGACCACTTGATCCAGGCCGTTTTTAGCAAGAATGTAATTGATATGTAGTAATCTAAAAATTTGTTTAAGACGTCTTATCATAAGTAAGTATCAGTTGGTTTATTGAGTTGGTTTATATGCGCCGCCAGGCGTTCTACGCGAAGGGATAGTGCGTCAATATCGTTCATAAAATCTTGAAGTTCTTCACGTGGAGGCAGTACGCGTAGTTCTTCATGCAAATACTCGTTGACATGGTTTTGCATGGATGTTTCAAGCTTGTGTTTTAAGCGTTGCCCACCACGAGCAATCCGCCCCAACTGATGGGCAACAACATCGCCTGTAAAGTGTGCTAAATGCCCTTCCCAATCAATATCAAGATCATCGAACAGCCGTTTAACCTGTTGTCCAAGTGTAATATCCCCTGTCATGCGAATATTTTCGTTAAACAACGAACGTACTTTTGAGGCTGGAAGTAGGCTTAGACGAATCAGTCCGAGTGGACTGCTGTGAATGGTGGCATTGGCCTCTTGATTTTGCTCGAGTTTAGGCAGTAGCTTTATTTGAGTTTGGTCAAACTGCATAAAAAAATGCACGTCAAGCGGGCTAATAATAATTTCTAATGTTTTACCATGCAAAGCCCGGATTTTATGAGCGGTGTTTGGATCAAGTGCTAAGCCATGGTTCATGGCTTTTTGCAGGGCTAATAAAGAATAGTGTTTAATCATACGAGCCTCAATATTTGTAGGCGATGTGAAGGGCAACAATCCCTCCGCTCAAGTTGTGGTATGTACAATCTTCAAATCCAGCGATTTCAATCATGGATTTTAGTTCTTCTTGAGGAGGATGCATACGAATCGATTCTACCAAATATTGATAGCTATCAGCATCTTGTGTTATCCAGCCTCCAAGTTTAGGCAATACATGAAATGAGTAAGCATCATAAATAGGTTTTAAACCAGGAAAGTTGGGTGTTGAAAACTCGAGGATCATGATTTTTCCACCGGGTTTGCATACGCGATAAATCGAGCGTAGCGCCGAGGCTTTATCGGTCACATTACGCAATCCAAAAGCCATGGTGATGCAATCAAATTGATTATCAGCAAAAGGCAGGCATTCGGCATTGGCTTGAACACAGTAGGTGCTGTTGCTTAGGCCTTGGTCGAGTAGTCTGTCCCGACCTACAGCAAGCATGGCGGCATTAATATCAGCAAGCACCACACGGCCTGTTGCGCCTACTTTTTGGCAGAGTAATTGGGTTAAGTCGCCACTACCGCCCGCTAAATCCAGAACATGATGCCCTGGGCGTACCAAGCTTTTGGCGATCGCAAAGCGCTTCCACAAGCGGTGAATGCCGAGCGACATCAGATCGTTCATGATGTCGTAGCGGGAGGCGACGGAGTTAAAGACTTCGCCTACTTTGGATGCTTTGTCTTCCCAATCCACCGATTGAAAGCCAAAATGGGTTGTTTTTTTCGAATTTTTCATGCCAGTATGTTAACCGAATCTCAAGTGAAATCCTAGAAAATGATGCGCCGCATCGCTTATATCGCGCTGGCCGGCATGATATCCGGTTCGCGTGCATTTGATGCCTGCGGATATTGCTTATCATCTGCTTTAGCCCACCACAGTACGCAATAACACATCATGCTAAACAACTGAAAAAACTTGATTCCAGCATCGATTGGCCTATCATGATCGGGTTTGTTTTGGAAAAGAAGGGAAAATTCGTATAAATGCTTGGGTTTTTTGCTCCCTGAAAAACATGCACGTGCTTTTTCAGCTTCTTTAAGCAGCGTTCGCTTAGCTAAGGGAATCGCTTTTGTGTGCTGGCTAAACATACTATGTTCATGGACCGAGGGCGTATTTGTGTTCATTATGCTTGCGTTAATTTGGCTTGTGATGGCTGTTCGTTGGTGTTGAATAGCTTGGTTTTGTTGCGTTATCTGTAGGCGTGTTTCTTCAAAAGCATAAACGCATAAAAGAATACTGGTGGTGATGGATAGGCCAATACACACAAGAACGATGGCCTCCGTAAGCGCCGTACCAAAAATTAATCCATTGACCAAAGCCATGCAGCCCAGCGCCCCCATGATGGCTTTGTGTGTTGCAACAGCGTACCTTAAGCTAATAAACAACGCTTCAATATACGTACTTTTATGCAAAGCATCTTGTTTATTTTTTTCCTGTAGAAGCTCCCGCTGTTTTTGTTTGACACATTGAAGCGCACGTGTGATGGGTATGTGTGTGTGTGTCGCCGTACGTAGGTCAAACAGTGCGAGTTCAAGCGCATGAACAGCACAGGTCACGTGGAGTGCTTGCTCGGTGCGCTGTAATTTGATTTGATATTCAAATTCTTCGTGCCATGCAGAAATCATATTGATGAGTATCATCGTTATCGACACGCATGTGATGAAAAGCATGGCTTGAGGTGACGCGGGCGCAAGCATCGCGGCCCCCATAAACATGTAGCTGCCATTGATGACCGTTTCAATCAAGCTCGAAACGAATAGGGTGTATTGTGTCAGCAGGGATTGGGTTCTGATTTGGTGCCGCTTGGCATCGGTAACAAAATCTAAATAATACTGTTTTGCGATGTTTTTGGCGACACCTTCGGGAGCAAGGTTGTAGGCTTTCCATAAGTTTTTTAGTGTTTTGAGTAACGCTTTATTGCTTGTTTGTGCGTCTTTGCGTTGGTTGCTTAGGCAACGTGTTACGAGTCGGTTGATGATAAAGAGTAGGACAAGGGGTATTGTAAACGTTAAGAGCATGGGTTTGAAGTCATGTGAGGGCCATGCGCGCATGAGAGCTAGGATGTTTTTTATGCCTTTATAAGCAATTTTTGCACCTTTGATAGTGTCGCGCATGATTTGCCATAACCGAAAAATTGTTTTTTCTATATTGTTTTGCGAGCCATTAAAAACATTGCCTAAGGTAGAAAAAACAGCGATAGATGCAACAAACATCAGGCTTAAGTAAACACCTTCATGCGTCAGCGCCCAAATTTTTAACGTGCTGGTTGATAGTAGAGGGACAAAAAGCGCGAGCGTCTTGCTTGCAATATCAATGCCGTCTAAAAAACCATACAGGCCCAACATAAGTTTACGTTGACTATACTGCTCTGAAAGCGCTACAGCGCGGGATGAATTGTTGACCATATGTGTTCCTAGAAAATGGGTTTACCGTGGAATAACAACCGCTTTACCGGAGGATTCTGTTGGAAAAAGGCCTGTGTTAATTTCCGCATTACCCGCTTTATCTTGAACGCTGCCATCGCCTTCGCCTTGCTGCCCAGGATAAGCGGGCTGTGCATTTTTACGTTGGTCATATTGTTCTTGTTGCAGGTTGGTGGGGGGTAAATAAGCGGAACTTGGCGGAAGCATGGGTTGGTAAACAGCAAGAACCATAATGGCAGCTGAAGCGAGCATGTTGTTCTCCTAGTGCATTTATTGTGTTTATTATGGTATAGGAGACGTTTTGTTGTTCGTCAAACAAAAAGATAAAATAATATAACTTTAGTGCTTTAATTAGTCTTTTTTGAGTTTTTAGTCTAAAATAATAGATAATATGATTTTTTTAATTCTTTTTGTCTTAAATTTGAGGGGTTGTGTGATGCCTGATATAACGGATATACCTACACCTGATATAGATGCTGTGCCCATGCCTGATTTGCCGGGCGCCCCTGTGCCTGATGCTCCCACACCAGGACAAAAGCTGGATACTAAAGAAGAGACCAAAAAGGACGAGCCTGTAAAAAAAGAATCTAAAAAACCTGGAGATGATAAGAAGCAAGCAAACGATGGAAGCGGCTGGATCCCTCAGGAAGCATCTTGGGAGGGGTGGGATAAGGTCTTGAATCATCTTAAGGACAAAGACGACGACGAAGAAGAAAAAGGAAAGAAAAGAGAAAAGAAAGAAAAGAAAAAACCAGAAGAAAAACCAGAAGAAAAACTAGAAGAAGCGCTGGGGGAAAACCCGGTTGAGGCACTAGAAGCGAAAGCAGAAATGGCGCCGCAAGGCATGGAGTTGAGTGCTATGCCGCAAGGCATGGAGTTGAGTGCCATGACAGAAGCGCCCAGTGCGGCAGGCGACCTGGTTGCTGAGATGGGCGGCGGTGCCGTTGACGCGGGAGCGAGTGCTGTTGAAGGGGCTGCGGAAGTTGCAAGTTACGCCGCTGAAGCGGCTGCTGAGGCGGCTGCTTTGGTAGCCGAAATCACCGTAACAGCAGTTGAAGCTACGGCTGTTGTTGCTGCTGCGCCTGCTGGAATGTAAGCTCTTGTGCGCCCCTTCTTCCCAGTACGCTTATGGAGAGAAGGGGGTATTAAGCCTAATCCAGTAATTTATGCGGTAAGCTTTCGTGCCGGCCTGCGGTGGTGACTTGAATGTAATTAAGTTTTCGATGAAGTTCACGGATGGTATCAGCGCCTGCGTAGGTTAAGCCTGAACGCAAACCACCGATGATGTCACCTATAATAGCTTCTTGACTGTCATGGTACGGTACTTCAGCCGATACCCCTTCAGCCGTTTTCCACTCATGCAATTGGCCAAGAAAGCCTTCTTGGGCTTCACGAGAGGCCATACCACGGTAGCGCTTGATTTGTGTGCCATCGTCTTTTGTAATAATTTCACCTGGGGTGGGTGTTGTGCCGGCAAGCATGCCGCCAATCATCACAAAATCAGCACCAAAGGCTAGCGCTTTCACAATATCGCCCGCTGCACGAAGTCCGCCGTCGGCGACAATGGAGCGATCGGTACGTGCGCAATCTTCGATACAGGTCAGCATCGGAACACCAAAGCCTGTTTTGATACGCGTGCTGCAGACCGAGCCGCCACCAATACCGGCTTTAATAATATCGGCACCGCACGACGCTAAATAATCGGCACCTGCATACGTTGCGACGTTACCTGCCATGATGCAACGCGAGCCCAGCATGGCACGAAGTTTTTTTAAAGTTTTACCCACATATTTTGCATGGGCATGTGCAACGTCAACACAAAAATAGGTCGCACCAGCATCACGCAAGGCTTCCGCGCGCTCGAGTTCGGCGGCAGAGCATCCTACCGACACAAACACTTGACCGGTGCAGGCTTGGTATTGCTTGATGTTTTCTTCAATCGTTAAAAAGCGATGGAGCACACCGATACCACCTTTTTCGTGCATGAAGTTCGCCATGCCGCTTTCGGTGACGGTGTCCATATTAGAACTCATCACGGGCAACTCTAAGCTGAGTTTTCCGAGCCGGTCGGTGTTACTGATATCCACCACACGTCGTGATTCGTGGTGGTTGTACGCGGGAATGAGAAGCACATCATCGTAGGTCAAAGCTAAAGTAGACATAATTTACCCTGTTTTAAAACGCATACTATAAATGCATTGCGGCATAGTGCGCAAGTCTTGAGCGCTCTCCGCGCGTCAACGTCATGTGCGCACTGTGTTCCCAATGCTTGAAATGATCCACAGCAAACGTGAGTCCAGAGGTTGTTTCGCTTAAATATGGCGTGTCAATTTGTTTGATATCGCCTAAGCAAACAATTTTACTTCCGGGGCCTGCGCGCGTGATCAAGGTCTTGATTTGTTTCGAAGTTAAGTTTTGTGCTTCATCAATAATAATAAAGCGGTTTAAAAAAGTACGTCCACGCATGTAATTCAGTGAGCGAATTTTAATTTTGCTTTGCAGTAAGTCACCGGTTGCATCGCGACCAAAGCTTCCACCGGCTTGCTCATGATGTAAAACCTCAAGATTATCCATAAGCGCCCCCATCCAAGGGGTCATTTTTTCTTCTTCGGTACCGGGCAAAAAGCCAATGTCTTCGCCAACGGGAATGGTGACACGGGTCATAATAATTTCGTTATAAAGCTTTTGATCCAGGACCTGAGTTAAGCCTGCGGCAATGGTGAGTAAAGTTTTACCGGTTCCGGCGGAGCCTTGCAACGTGACAAAATCAATATCAGGGTCAAGCAAGAGATTTAAAGCAAAATTTTGCTCTCGATTGCGGGCGGTGATGCCCCATACCGCATTGGATGCTTGGCTATAATCACGAGAGACCTGCACCATGGCTTGCTCGTCCTCGGCGCGTGTTTTGACGATGGCTTGAAACTGGTTGTCAGATGTTGAAATACAATCGTTAGGATACCAATGCTCTGTGAGTGGCCCGCTGATGCGGTAGAATGTACGACCATCCTCTTTCCAGGCATTCATGGCTTTGCCGTGCTCATCCCAAAAATTATCCGGTAGCATGTGCGCGCCACTGTGAAGCAGATTCACGTCATCGAGCACTTGGTCATTGTGATAATCTTCGGCCGGTATGCCTAAGATACCGGCTTTGATGCGTAGGTTAATATCTTTGGTGACAATAATAATTTCTTGGTTAGCATGTTTTTTTTGTAAGCCTAAGGCAATGCCAAGCAAGGTATTATCAACATTATGCCCAGGGAGTGTTTGAGGTAACGATTGTTCGGTGTCATCGGTTTGAAAGAATAATCGTCCACATTTTTCAATGGCGTCAGACGTAAGTGCTGCGGTTAGGGGTAAACCTTGGGTTAAATCTTGGTGTGTAGCATTTGCTGTGAGATCAACCAACATGCGATTGGTCTGGCGCACGTTGCGTGCCACTTCGGATAAACCTGTTTTATGCCGGTCAAGCTCTTCGAGTACAACCATAGCCAAATAAACATCATGCTCTTCAAAATGATAAATGGCGGAGGGGTCGTGCATTAAAATATTGGTATCGAGAATGAAAAGCTTATGTGTTTTTTTTTCAGCGGTCATATCCCTGTCTCACTGAGTCTAAAATCTTATTGTGCGTGGGGGAGTTTGTATCGTCAAGTGTTTTGTGTGAGAGGATCAGGGCTAATGGTATGGACCCCGCCACTTTAAACAGGCTTCATAATGAGCCAGAATGAAATTGTTACAGTTCATTCAATAAAAATGGAGGATCCATAATGAAGGATATTAAAGTATTAGGCATCGATTTGGCAAAGAATGTTTTTCAAATCCATGGTGCCGACTCAAATGGCAAATGCAAACTCCGTAAAAGGGTCGATCGACAAGAGCTCATTGAATTCATGGGTAATGATGGCTCCTCAATTTGTGAAGCCGTACGTGATGTCCAATAAAAATGATGCCAATGATGCACGTGGAATCGCTGAAGCTGTAACACGACCTGACATGAAATTTGTTCCAATAAAAACAATGAGAGCGGTTAGTTAACCCCATCTAACGATCTTCTTTTATTTTCGAGATACTCCCTCTGAATTAAATATTTCGGAGGTTTTATGAGTATTTCAGCTGAAAAACGCGCGTATTGGGAACAGCATTTAGATGCCTGGAAGAACAGATGAGCTTTTTGTGATAACGCAACAACAACTATAGTCCCGAACTATAACGCCAATGCTCGTCGTGGCATTTTGCCGCGAACTACTTCGAGAGTGCGAATATCAATAAGTACTTCATATTCTGCATATAGGGCATGAAAATGAGGCGGAGCATGATCACCCCAAAACATCTGGATTAGTATCCCATAAAATGCACTAATTGTTGGCATTAACTTGTTGTCCTATTTTCTCAAAACTCATATCAGGTATAATGTTTCAAAAAAGTAATATCAAGAATGGTTATTGAGAATTTTTGAGTCCAGTAAACTTAGACATCATTTTATCCCAATTTTAGCTACTCAAAAACAAAAAAATGATATCCTCATGTTGCTTGATTTCATTGATTGGTCGCCAAAACATGCACCTAAAATTCAATTCCACCTTGGTGGGCTAATTCAACTTTATCCTAAAACACATGATGCCTTACGGGGCGAAAAGCGCGATTGTCATGCTGCATTTTTTAATGGGATAATATTATCCATATTACAGGCATGTTTTTTAACGTTCCATATATCGTATTGAGATTGCAGGTTAACCCACATGTCGATGCTGGTGTTAAGGAATTTTGAGAGACGTAGCGCCATTTCAGGACTGATTCCTGAATGCTGGTTTAATAAGCGAGATAAGGTGGTTCGAGTTACCCCTAGACGCTCGGCTGCTTCAGAAATGGTTAGATCAGTGCTGTCGATTAGCACATCTTTTAGAATTGCACCGGGATGTAATGGCTCATGTATCATGATGATCTCCTTTAAGTGTTTCGCTTAGTGATAATCCAGATAATTGACTAAAACAGCATCTACGCCTTCGAAACCATAAATAATACGCCAGTTTCCGTTAACCGTTACGGAATAGAAGCCCTTGTAGTTGCCTTTTAGTTTGTGAAAACGCATACCGGGCAAGTCGAGATCTTTCGGTTGAGAGGCTGCATCGAGCAACTGAAGAATTATTTTCAGTTTATTTTGATGCTTAACCTGAATCCCAGAGGTTATACCTTCCTGAAAAAACAGATGTAGCCCTTTGTGTTTCCAGCTCTTTATCATATGTATAGTGTAGCGCAACGGACATCATTATTCAATTGAAAAATACTTAGCGCGGTTTAATTTTGATCATTAATTAATTTATATACTGTTGATCGCCCAATTTTCATCTGCCTGGCAATATCTGTTGCACCGATTCCTTCTTGATGCAAGCGTTTCACTTTTGTTCGGTCTATTGTTCGTTTTCGGCCAAATTTAACGCCTTTTTCTTTGGCCTCAAGCCGACCCTCATTGGTTCGTTCAAGAATTCGATGACGTTCAGCTTCGGCAACGGCTGACAAAATAGTAATGACCATTTTACCCATGGTGCCTTCGGTGCTAATCCCATCACCTAAGAATTTGATGGCAACCTTCATACCATCAAATTCTTTGATGAGCTTGATCATATCTTCGGTATTTCGACCCAGCCTATCAAGTTTGGTGATGAAAATAACGTCGTCCGCTTCAACCTTAAGTTTCAGAAGATTTAGCCCGTGCCTCTCTATGTTTTTTCCACTGGCTTTGTCTGTGAAGATTCGATGAGACTCAACGCCAGCACGTTTGAGTACTTTGATTTGAGCATTCAAGGATTGTTGGCTGGTCGAAACGCGAGCATATCCAAATATTCTCACAAAAGTGTCTCCTAAGTCGATTGATAGACGCTAGTACGCCATTCCATTAATTCTGGCCAATAGGCGTAATGACCGGATAAAGCCTTTTGAGCTTTATTCGCGCATCATCGGTTGTAAACTGCCAATCAACTGAAGAATTTATTTCATTTCGTTGCTTACACCAAGCATTCGTTTCACGAATAAATGTCTCTTGATCTGGAATTCTGCGATTCAGGCATTGGCGACCTAAGTGACTCAGCTCAATCTCAGCAATATTTAACCAGCTTCCATGCTTTGGAGTGTGATGAATTTCTAATTTATCAAAGATTCTTTTTGCTTCTGAGGGTTCAAATTTCTCATACAATGACGAGCCATTGTGTGTATTGAGATTATCCATCACTAGGACAATTTTATCAGCTCCTGGGTAATGATCATCAACTAATTCCTTTATGAATTCTGCCCAATCTGTTTTTTTTCGTTGGTCTGTAATTTTAATTTGTCTTTTCCCTGCAAGTGGCTCACAGGCTAAAAATATATTGTTTGTACCATTGCGCTCATACTCGGTGTCATATTTCTCCGGTTGTCCAGGTTCGGCAGGAATCGGCACACGCGTTTCTTTTGTTAATTGCTTGCTCGATTCATCCATACAAACAACAGGGCGTTTTTCATCATAAGGACGTTTATAAACATCCAGCACGTCCTCCATTTTACAGACAAAATCTGCGCTGGCCTCCGGGATGCACCATTCTTTTTTTTGCCAGGGTTTTAGTTCATTTTTTTGTAATACACGACCAACGGTTTGTGGTGAAATAGTATCGATTATATCTAAAGATACCAATCTATCTGCTAATAATTTCAATGTCCAGCGACACCTCCCTTCGGGGGCTGTCGAGCAACATAAAGCAATTAAGCGAGCTTCTTCCTCACCCTGTATTTTACGTGGCCTTGTTGCCGAATGAGGTTTTCTTTCTAAGGCACTATCGAGCCCATTTTCAACGCATTCTATACGGATGCGACGCACCGTTCTTTCGCTAACGTGCAAGGATTCTGCAACAGATAGATCGGTTCGTTGTTCATCATTAGAGCCATCTATTGCTAACAAAATTCTCGCGTGCGTTAATTCTTTTGCAGATCCCTTGCCTTTGCTAACCAATGAAATTAAATTTACACGTTCTTCATTTGTCAGTTTTGCGATATACTTTTCCATGTGTGTTCCCTTTTTACACGAGTGATGATCGCGCAGGAAGGTAACACACACTTACATTAAGATAAATTTTCATCCCATTGGTATGGGTAAAAAACGCACACTTGGATTTTCAAACTTACGAGTCATCAATGGGTGTGCACGAGGGACGTGGCAGTATGAAACAATGGGATGTTTCAGACATGGTGGCTATTGGCCGCAAACTGTTTGCCAAAATCCACAAACAAAAACACCATGCAAACCCTAATCATGATGTTCATTTCATGGCCCGAGAACTCGACGACTGGCTGGTACAAGGCATTGAATCCATGTGTAACGGTAGCTACACACCGCGCCATCTTAAACGCCATTACTTTCCAGATGAAATGGTTGACCAACTGCATTTATCTGATCGCATTTTTCAAAACATTTTGCTTCAACAATTAAAGCCAACGTTTAAG
>Ga0100378_1000980_pt1 | contig 31063 bp, 38 predicted proteins | sample CryGeymeta201502_FD_81535 | JGI IMG/M metagenome (GOLD analysis project Ga0100378, IMG submission 81535) | Groundwater microbial communities from Crystal Geyser aquifers in Utah, USA - Crystal Geyser metaG 2015-02 | ecosystem: Environmental > Aquatic > Deep subsurface > Groundwater | place: USA... | reverse complement strand
CTGGCTTGTGGATTCAAGGCGACTACCATTCTTTCTGATTCTCTTCCCTCCAAAAACTTGCCTCTAAAGCTGACTATAGTAGGAAGAATTGTGAGAAATAGAACTTTATTGATCTGATAAATATGATTTTCCTACACCTTCATCTATTTCCTCCTGCTTCTTCTTGAGCTCAAGGGCTTTTTATGCCAATAAGTGCTTAAGATATGAGGCTTATTCCTTTAGTTTGTTTATTTATTTATCTTTCTGAATGACTAACTGACATGAATCTCTGCAATTTAAACAGTCAGCATTGTTATTCTATTTATCCAAGATGAAGCTCAGACATGATTCTTCAAAGGGCTTGCTTTTTATCTTATCTTGTCGATGAATCACAGAAAATTAGTCATTAAATAATAATCCATCCTCACTTTGAATGGGTCTCTTCTCAACTGTTCTAAGTGCATGAAGCCCTTTTCTTTGGTAATATTTTTTTGTGATATTGCAAATTTTTTCTAGGGCCTGTTTCTTTTTGGAAAAATGGAGGATTGTAGAAAAAGTTTCTTTCTGTACTTTTTGATGAGCTTTCTCAGCATAACGGCATATCAGTGAGGTACAGAACTTCATCAGCATTAAGTCTACAGAGACGCTATCTCCATCAAAATGAGCTGATTCATCACATTCTCTTCTTCGTATGCTTGTTGAGCTTTAGTCCAGGAATTTATTCTTTTTGATTTTTTGGAAAAGGATGGTGCTCTTTCTTCTGAGGAGTTTACCGAGAGTATCAGCAATGTTGCTAGCAGCAATGATTCTATTTTGAGATGCCATTTGTTCGATGATGTAGGCGTGATATTTATCTTCCTGGCGAGATAGTGTCTTTGTTAGTTGACTCTTGCTGGCCTGATTCTAGAAGTTAAGCTTATCTTCCTGGAGTTGCTTCAGTTGCTGAAGGTAGTTCTTTATCATTTCTTTCTTTCGAATAATAAACCTAGTTTTAGAATAAACGAAACCAATTCAGCTAAATCGAAAGAATCAAGCTTGGAAGGAGATTGGATATGATTATGTTTTTGAATTGCAGATAATTTGATTTTTAAATTAAATGAGCTATCGAGAGTGCAGATCCCTATGCGAGATGCTACGATCCCTCAACTATAACAGAATTGTTTCGCTGTAAAACTTTAGCAAACCTAACTTCGAACTCGTTGCAGATATTCTCTACTGGCTTGCTCAAAAGTATGACCCTCAAGCCGACATCTCCGATGACATCAATGAGGAAAAAGACAGAGTTGAATTCATGAGAACTATCGTCAATCTCTTCGCTGTTAAAGCTCGCATCAAATTAAATCCGAAAAAACTTTATCAAGCTGACTCTGATGCTGTTACAGAAATTCTCAAAATCACGTCTCTCCTCTATAAAGTAGCTCTCTTCTCATTTAGGCATCTAACTCTAAAGCAACTGAGGAGGAATAAGCAGCTGTATTTACTCTTCCAGCTAAAGTATCAAATTTGAAGGCTCACAAAGTTCAGGCTCATTAAATTTGTGACCTTGGAGCAAGGCTGCATGATGCTATCTCTCGAGAACCCGATCTTAGGAAGCTTCGTCAACAAGCTATTGAATTTCTTGATGGTATGAGCGGAGTTAGTGATGGAAGTGACCAAGCCTATATTGAGAACTGCATAAGAACAATCATGGGTCAACAAGAAGAAAGTACTCGTGAAATGACTAAATATGTCACCAACATGGAAAATGAACAGAAGGTATTGGAAGAGAAGCTCAAAAAAAAGAGTGCTGAGCTGGAGAGAAATGAAAAAAGATATCGAAACCTTATTACTGTGAAGCCTGCTTTCATGGAAGAATATGAAAGACTCGAACAAGAGTTGGCCCAGCTTCAATAAACTTATGTTAACAAGTATCGAAATCTTGATTATCTTGAAAACGAGCTGGAAGCCTATAACAAAATCTAGGAGGAAAAACTGAAAAAAGCTAAAAAGGCTTTATAAAAGATCAGAAAGCAGCAGCAAGATGATGAGCTTAAAGCATTCAAAGGAGAAGGATAACTGTTGGAAGGTGCCTTGGAGCCTGAGGAAGACAGGGTCTTTACGAGAGGTAATTCCAGAAAAGACAAAGATGTTATGCCAGGTAAAAATGGCGGTTTGGCTATGGAGGATGAAGAAGATCTCTAAGATGAGGATGAAGAGGGCTCAGAAGAAGAAGGTTCAGGTGAGTAGATAGAAGATGAAGACGACGACGACAGTGACTTTTGATTGAATAACGATCATATTGAGATATCTAAATCAATGTTTATCGCCTTTTCTGCAGATGTAAATATAGTGCACGTTGGGAGTTTCCTTTTCATCAGAGGCAATCGAAATCGACGAGGCGATTGTCGGTTTGGCTACTTGCTGTACTTTCACGTTCCACTCATACTCTGGCTTTTAGAGATAAGTCAATCTGAATTAAGGCTGTCCGTATGATACCACAAGATAGACGCCATTTTTGCCAAGGACTCTGTGTACTTCGGAGATCATTTTATTTGCGTTAGCTGTCGAATTTTATCCGCACTGTGTAAGTTTAAAAATACCAGAACAGAGTCGAGGGTGGCTTTGTCAACAACAGCATCAAAGGAAGTTTCAGGGAAGTCCATGGCTTTGACATCCATGAGTAGGTATTTGAAGTTATCTCCTTTTTCTTTGTATTTTTCTTTCATTGCTTTGACGCAGACATTCGAAATATCGATATTCGTGATGTTTGAGTACCCTTCTTCGAACATTTCTTCGCTTAGTCTGGAATTGCCTGCTCCCACGTTCAGAACCCTGTTAGCTTTATCGATATGTGTTGTGATGATGTCCTTGAGCCCACTGAAGCGCTGATACCAGTCGAAAGGTTCAGGATCTCTGAGTGACGGAAAAATTACTTGGTGTACCTGTCTTCCCAATAATCAGCTTTACCATACTGACTCATTTTTGAAGTTATAGTTTAAATACAAGATGTTGTATAATTTTCAAAAGACAGTCCGAAGAATAAATTTTCGTCAGTGTTGACGAATATGAATGAAAACAGTAGTTTGGGCCCAAGAGGTTTTTCCCTAGAATTTTTAGAGCAGTTTCCATCCCTTTTTATGGTTCTCTATGGATCTAGTAAGAGTTATAAGGATGGTCCCTCCTGGTAACTTCTCACAAAGCTCTTAAATTTTGAACATCATCTCGCGTGTATAGCAAGTGCTGCTGACAAATATGACAGAACCGTCGCTCCAATCCATCTGTGTCTACTATTAAATACCTTCTAGAAATTTTCATTGTAAATCTCTATCCTAGGAAATTCATAGTCCTGTCCTGTAATTTAGCAAATATTCTATTCTATCGTCTTTTTGTCATCGTCAATCACACTTTTCAACTTCAATGATAAGCCGTAAAGCGATTATAAAAATTCAATGCCTTTGCCTAAATGACACTTTGGTTACATTTTGCAAAAGGGAAGCAAAGGGAAGCGGCGAAGAGTACTTTCCCACTTCCCGATCCTAGATCGTAAAAAACTTCATTTTTACCCATACCCTTAAACTTTTTGATCTTTTAAATGATTATGAAGATCGTCCTGAAAGTCTACTTTTCAACAAAAGTACAATTTAGCCATAGCTATATTGATAATTGGTCAAGTCCTTCTGGTTTCTCTCAACCTTGCTTATTTCTCTCACTTTTGAAAGGGAAAATTATCGAGTAGTTTTATTGAAAATAGCCTCGAGCTGAGTCTCAACAGTGTTGTCCTATGACCCTTAAGGAGTATAGAGCGTCATGAGGAACTCTCTCAATTTCTGCTTGTTGCCAGGACTGTACTTTTTAAGAAGGGCGATTGTGTCTTCACTCATTTTTATATTTTGATTAAATAGCTGGCGTAGCCCAAAAAAAAAAGTATTAATAAGGAAAATCATTTCCATTTGAAAGGGTCATCCCTTGCATTGGAAGAAGGATATCTTTTTTTGGAAAAGTTACTAATCATCAGGTCGTTTCCATGTCCAAACTTATCTGCTATATGATTACCTGTCTTTCCTATTCTTCGCTTGTCTTCGTTCACTTTTGCAGATATTGGCCTGTCATATATCATCATCAGGTTTTTTTGCTCGTCTCTTTTTCTTCTTCCTCCAATATGTGAGCCAAGTTTGCCTGATAATTTGGCTTCGTATGGATTTTTAAAATTTGTTGAGGTATTTGAATCAGAAGGATGGATTTTGCTGGTGGGATGATATCCTCTTCTTTATTTATCTTTCCCGTCTGATGAAAAGGGTCTGGTGTTATATATTTTTGAAGGAGGCTGTTGGGGTTTCTTGTCAGTTGAGATAAAATTATTAACAGTAACATGTACTATGTTTCCGTTTATTGAACTCACAAATCTGTCGTCTTTATTCTCAACTTTCTTTTATGAAGGACTGTTCGCCATCTGCTATTCGTCTTTTTATATCTACTGGTCACCTTTAAGTATTGATTTAAGCTTGACAGTTGGAACCTTGACAGATTACTGGTGAAATCCCGAAGTAAAAGTAGCATTCATGTGCGGAGGTCGATGGACTAATTTTTCAGCAAAAGCTACTCTTTTGGTTCCAGTTCGCTTTTCACTCTGACCAGTATCTATCTTCTTTGCGTTATAGAAGGTGTTGGCTAGTATGAGATCTTCTTCGTTTTTAATTTCGTTCCAACTCAGTGATAGCTTGTTTTATCCCATCATCCTTTTCTATAATTCTTGCATTTGCGCAAGGTAATTATTTCTAATTTATAGTCCCTCTTTCTTGGCATTGACAAACTCCAGACACTTGTTCAGAGACCAATTATACTTTTTCATCATGTAAGCCACTAACACAGCGCAAGATCGGCTTTTACCATACATAGAGTGAATCAGACAGCTTTCACCTTGCTCCATTGCTTCCTCCACAAATTCATAGATGGCATTGACAGCATTGTTCTTCTTGTCGAAAATCTAAATTGTGAGATCGCTACATTTTATTCTTTTTCTGACCAATGTACAGAAAGGTACTGAATACCGAATCGCTCATAGAGGTTCGGTATGCTTTTAGAAACTGTGTTGATTACATGCGTGACTTTATTGCTGATAATGAACTCGATGTCCTAGATAGATGAAAGGGTACTTTGGCAGCAAATTGATCCCCGATGAATAATCCGTCTTTGATTTTAATAGGCCCCAAGAGAAATTATACAGTTGTTTGCGATTCCTTAATATTGCGATTGGGCGACTTCATTATCTTTAAGAATAATTATTATTTACAAATAGCCTGCTCTCTGTTACCAACAAAAAGAAACTTGAAGTCAGTCCATTACCTGTTGATGGGTTTTGATACTATATTTGATTCTCAAAAGAAATATAATCCTTGTATTTACTAATATTATATTATATAAGAGATATGGATCTAGTTCATAGAGATAGTGAGTTCAGTCGAAAATAAAAAAAGAAAAAACATGACCGCTCTCGATCCCGCTAACACAAAAAGAAAAAAGATAAGGATCGTCATTAATCGAAAGAGCACAAAAAGAAAGACAAGGAGAAAAAGAATCACAAAGAAAAATCAAGATAGCCCAGCCACAGTCACGACAGATCCAGAGATAAAAAATAGCGATAATTGTCAAGAGATCCAGAAACAGAAAGATCCAGATATCGAGATTATGACAGATACGATAGGAGATCGAAAGAGAGGGATAGATCCAAAGAGAAAAAGCACAAATAGAAGGATTACAGAAGATCCAGATCTCGGGACAAAAAGAAAAATAACTCAAGAAAGGAGGACACATACGAACGTTGGAGAAAATAGAGAGACAATGCGTAAAAATATTAATACTGTAGACGATTCAGATTCGATAGCCCTCCAAAAAGCGATGATAGTGTAGAATCTGAAGACCCTGAAAAAATGAACAGACTAAACAAACTAAAAGCTGAAAAATAGTTGGTTTCCTCGAAGGCAGATAGAAAACTTTATCTTGGAAACTTGCCACCCAATATAACTTCTAATCAACTTATGGTCATGTTGAACACTGCTCTCAAGAAGATGGATATCAACACTGAAACAGAAGGTGACTCGATCGTCAGCTCCTGGGTGAGTCCAGATGGAGTTGGCCACTATGCCTTTGTTGAGTTCAGAACAGCCCAAGAAGCTACCGCAGGTTTGGCTCTCAACGGAGCATCTCTCTATGGTTATGTAATAAATCGATTATTCAGCAATTGAAGTTGGGTCGACCAAAGCAATACATTGAATATCAGAAACAACTGCTGAGTTAATTCGGTACAGATGGGAATATTGACACCATTATCAAGAAGGTGTAAGCTATGGGTGGTTTTTCTGAGCCATTGGTGATTGAGGAAAGGTTGGTTCACCCTCCCAGCAGAGTTCTTATACTGAAGCACATTGTTACAATTTAAGAGCTTGCGATTGATGAGGAATACAATGAAATCATGGAAGATGTGACTGAAATGGCCAATAGGCATGGAGATGTTCTCAAGATTGTTATTCCTAAGCCAGCTGAGATCGACTTGGAGGAAGTTAAGAGGAGAGTAAAAGGACTGGGTTTTGTTTTCATTAAATACAAAAGTGTAGAGCAAGCTCGATATGCCAGAAAGGAATTTATTAAGCAAATGTTTTCATAGCGCTCAGTGGCCTGTAGTTACTTTTCAGAAGAGAGGTTTGACGTTGGAGATCTTGATCCAATCGAGAAGGTCGTCATTGATTTCTGATCATCAATATGGTTAGTTCCTATTTAAATGTATATTGACCATAGACATTGAATTGAAATTAGTTCAGGGTTTCATTTTTTTGTTGAAGCTGAGCTCTAATAAACGGTGAGGTAGTAAGTTGTATTATTTTATTTGAATGGAGGACAGGAACTTCTACCCTCTCGAGAAGGTATTCAACCGCATCATCGACCAGTATATTAGTGTTTATACAGCCAAAAACTCCCATCGCAGTACTTCCAGAGCTACTCAAAAGTCTGGAACTCCTTCTCTAAATGGGCAAGATCTCAAATATAGCAAGATAGAATCATCCTTGTCTCAGATTTCAGTATCTCCTATTTTATTCAGTTCAATTTACTTCCCACTTCATTCCTGAAGACAACGCAAAAGAACCGATCATTTGCATTCTTGAAAAATTCCTGATTAAGAATAGCATGGAAATGGAGGACAAAGTGGATCTGTCTTATCCCACTGTTAAACTCAATATCGGTGCAGTCGCTAAGTTAGCTGAGCTGGAGAAACAAGCAACTGAAATCATCCTCGACAACATTTTTGAATAACTCAAAAAAATCATATCTGAAAATCCCAAGGACCTTTTGATCGATCTGAGTCTTTTCGGCAGATTGAAGATCAGAGATAGAAAAATCATTCATACTCCTTTAGAAAAAGGCAAAAGTGGAAGTAATGCTCCTTACAAAAAAACAACCATCCGCTCTCTGCTTTCAAAGGAGCCAATCCCAAAGAAGCTTCCCACTCTGAATGACTCAACTCAAAATTTACCAAAACTTGAAGGCTCTTTTAATGATAGTTTCAGTAAGTATCAAATGGACAGGCCTCCTCTCGGACGTTCTAAACTGTCTGGAACTGAAAAAGGATAAAGAAGTGGACTTAATCACTCTATTGTAGAAAAGTTGAGTGAAAAATTCAGAATCAACGAAGAAGGAGAAGAACATGGATAATTAGAAAGCCCTACACGCAGATTTAAGAAGCATCCTATCACAATGAAAAAATAAATGCTTGGAGCTGGTCTTGACCCTCTGAATAAGGAACAAGATTTTTCTGTTCTGGCAAAGACAGGAAAAAATTTGATGGCGGCACATTTTGTCAAACCCAGTGCAACAAAGACTCGTTATCCTCCTATCATCAACGCCTTCAGCCGAACCTTGGCCTCTCCGATTTGCTCATCTCCCTTTCCTCTTCCCCTTCCTCACAGAATTGGAAGCAACCTCTCTTTGAAGTGTGTGGGTCTCTATATTCACCCAGATAAAAAATGTTTGATGTACGAAAATACATATCTCCATGGCTTTGAGACTGCCAGCTAATACAAGGAAGAACTGGCTGCTGAGAAAGAAGAAATAATTTATGGTCAAATGTTATTAAATGAATAAAGCGATGAGGTAAAGAAATTGACTTACAGAGATAAGAAATAACTGGAAACTAAAATTCTAAGAAAGAAGCAGGTCTATGAAAGGTATATCAGCTACATCTCAAACTAAATAGATTCATCCCATATTGCCAATATTAAGGCAGTTTGGATCGACAGTGTGATCAACAACATCACCGCCTTCAACGAGGTTAAGCCTTACCAAGAGGAAATTCCTGACTTCACTATTCTTGAAACTGATATTGCCGAAAGCATTATCCATGAAAACTTAGAATAAGTTGTCAATGATTACTATCGGGCTATGAAGAAGAGCATCACAGACTATATTTTACTGGATGAAAATGAAAGAAAAAGATTGGCGATCAAGATGGCATTCAAACCGGTGATTTTCTGGGGAACACTTCCTTCCAAGCAAGAAATTGTTCCTTATGAGGAAAGATAATAAAACGACAAAAACAGAGATTTTCTGACCTCTGATCTTGTACTTTGCTCTTCAGTCACATGGAGTATCTTACACTCTTGGGAAATAGACTTCAAAGACAGATGCAAGTTGCTCAATCTGCCTCAAAAAGGAGCTCCAAGGGTGACAATTGCTTAGTTCATCAAGGCACAAATTGATAGCATAAACCAGGCCAAAAATATTTTCCTTCATGAGTTTTGCAAGGTTGTTGCACAGAAATACGATAAATAGATTCAATCATTCAACGGAAATGAATTTTATATCAAGAAATTTTGTGAGACTAATGCAACTCTTTTAAGCAACATCATCAGGTAACTCATCTATGCTGCCATCTAAGAATACAAAATATTCCTCCTCAGCTTTGCCAACAAGGAACTCAGACCCGTCAAAGTCATCATTGAAGACGAAAGAAATAACCCTGTCCACTATCAATTCGAGGATGCCTTCCTCATTGATAAAATGCTTGAAAGGGATGGTATCATGTTCTACGAAGACACTGTTTCCTCGATCAAGGATGCTTTGCTAAAAATATTTGACTAACTCATCAGAGTAAGCCATCAACTCTCACGGCCTGAAACTACTCTTAGAAAATCTGAAAAACAATTTTTACCCGAAATGACGCTTGAAGATGAAAAATACAGAGGTGCACAATCTGAGTTGTCTCCTGTTCTTAACAAACTTTTGGAACCTTTGACAGTTGCTGCTGGTGAATTTGAGGTTGATTACAACGAATACATTCAGCTTAAAGAAGCATAATTCGTCAAGCATAACCCAACAATCAAGAAAATTCAACAATAATTTTAACGTATTGATGGAATGGTCCAAGACTTGAACTTACTTCCTTTTTATACTGTTGCAAGATTCGTCGAAATTGATTTTAGAGATCTCAGAAGAGCTTTAAAGAAAAAAGTTGATGACTATAGAGAAGGGATCATTCATTGGGCCTATGAAGGAATGATTAAAAACTGTGAAGAGCTATTCAAACAAATTCAAGGAAGTCTCGAAACAATCAGAATGAAACCATAAGACTCTGAAAAATTGGTTGAGCTTGAAAAGTATATTTTAAAAATCGAAAAGGAGCTTGACAAACGATATAAAGCTTAGTTCTAAGGTGTAAAAAACTGGTTCAAATATTTATACGAGATATAGCATCCGTTTACTCAAGAAAATTATCAGTCTCTTCATAAAACTGGTAAAATATTGTTTTCGCTCCCCAATGAGGTGTAAGCTGAGAGAAACAGAATCGAAGAAGAAAGAGCTGACCTTGAAGACAAAGTTGGCAAGATGATTGATCAACAACACTCTGATATTGTCACCCTGCTTTCAGATATTTCTGAATTGAAGAAATTCACTCTAGCTTTCTAAATGGAGGAGGCTAATGCGAAAGTCGATTAACTTTTGGCCAGAATATCCAATTTCAAAGAAACCAAGGAAATCATCAATCATGATATTGTGACATTGGAAATGGGATAGGAGATAGATTTTCCAAAACTTGAAACTGCACAAATGCAAATTGAGCCATATGTTGACTTATGGCGTATGGTCAGGCAGTTTTAGAACTACAATGCCACATGGACAAAAACTCCAGTCTTTGAACTCGACCCTGAACTGATATAAAGATAAATAAAACAAATGAACTCTAAGACTATCAAATTAACAAACAGATTCAACTCTATGGCCCCTTCTTCAAGGAACGAAAAGAACAAAAAAAACTCTATTGAAGGACCTCTAAAAATGTTGGAGTGGTCTGCAAGCCAGGTCAAAGATTATCAAAAGTTTACTCCTCTTTGCAGAGTGTTTAGCAACCCTGGAATGAAGAGAAGGCATTGGGAGCAAGTAAGCTAGTTTACTCATTTTCCTGTATCAACTGACATTAAACTTCTCAAATCTAAGCTGATGAGTATTGAGGAAATATTTGATCATTTGAATGAACTAGAGTTGATCTCATAAAATGCAGAGAAATAATTCGGTATTGAGAAGATCATAAAAAAGATGGAAGATGACTGGGCTCCTGTGGAAGTTGAGCTGAAGAAATGGAGAGATACAGGAACATTTATTGTTGCTGGCGCTTCTATCGATTAAATGCAACAAATTCTTGATGATCAAATAGTCAAGACTCAAACAATGAAAGGCAGTCCTTATGCTAAGATTTTTGAGCAAAAAATTAAAGATTGGGAAGATTGGCTTCTTTACACTCTTAATTTCTCTGAGTATTGGGTCAAAGTTCAGTCTGTTTGGCTCTATCTCGAACCTATCTTCTCTTCTCCCGACATCAAGAAGCATCTACCAGTTGAAGCAACTGACTTTGGAAATGTTGATATGGAATGGAAAACTATGATGGCCAAAATTGTAGAAGACACAAAGGTTATTAACTTCACTAACGACAGAAGTTTCCTGGAAACTCTCAAAGATTGTCAAAATACCCTTGACCGGGTTCAAAGGGGTCTTAATGACTACCTCGAAGGAAAAAGAGCAGCTTTCCCTCGCTTCTATTTCCTTTCTAATGATGAGTTGCTTGAAATTCTTTCTGAGACAAAAGACCCAACAAGAGTTCAGCCTCACTTAAAGAAATGTTTTGAAGGCATTCAAAAGCTCAAATTTGATGACAGCAAAAAGATTTACGGCATGTACTCATCAGAAGGATAGTATGTCAAATTTCTTTCCATCGTTGATACAAATGCTGCTAACGGTAATGTGGATCAATGGTTGCTGATGGTGGAAAGTGTCATGATTGATAGCGTAAGAGAAGTTACCACAAAAGCCTTTGAGGACTATCCCAACATAAAGAGAACCTAGTGGGTGAGAGACAGATGTGGTATGGCTGTCCTTTGCATTGCTATGACATTTTGGACTTACAATTCGGAAGATGCCATTGAAGGAGGAGCCGATGGCTTGGAAAAATATCTCAACAAACTTAACTTCTAACTCTCTGAAATTGTAGAAATTACTCGGTCTGATATATCTACCCTCGATAGAGCAACAATTGAGGCTTTGATTGTGTTGGACGTTCACAACAGAGATATGATTGGCCAACTCAAGGCAGACAATGTATTCAAAACAAGCTAATTTGCTTGGCAATCTCAGCTCAGGTACTATTGGGAAAACAATAATTCATGGGTCAGAATGATCAATGCCACTCTTCACTACAACTATGAATATCTTGGAAATTCAAGCAGACTTGTTATCACTCCTCTGACAGATAGATGCTATAGAACCCTCTGTGGTGCCTTGAACTTGAATTATGGAGGTGCTCCTGAAGGACCTGCAGGAACAGGAAAGACATAAACTGTTAAGGATCTGGCTAAAGCACTTGCAAGACAATGTGTTGTGTTCAACTGCTCAGACGGTCTTGACTACAGGGCTATGGGTAAATTCTTCAAAGGATTGGCTTCGTCAGGAGCCTGGTCTTGCTTTGACGAATTCAATCGTATCGATTTGGAAGTGTTGTCTGTGGTGGCTCAGCAAATTCTCACAATCACCATTGCTCGTAAGGAAGGTAAAAAAATATTCTTTTTCGAAGATGCTGACATTCCCCTTAAGGCAACCTGTAATGTTTTCATTACAATGAATCCTGGTTATGCTGGTCGATCTTAACTTCCTGATAACTTGAAAGCTTTGTTCAGAGCCGTAGCTATGATGGTTCCCGATTACACTATGATTGCTGAAATTTCCCTCTATTCATTTGGCTTCAACGATGCTCGTAATCTTGCCAGAAAAATCACAACTACCTACACTCTTTGTTCGGAGCAGTTGTCTTCTCAAGACCATTATGATTATGGTATGAGAGCTGTCAAGTCAGTCATCACAGCTGCTGGTAATTTGAAGCGTAAACTTCCCAATGAGAATGAGTCTATTTTGATGTTGAGGGCTATCAACGAGGTTAACTTGGCTAAGTTCTTGGCTTTTGATCTTCCTCTCTTCAAAGGCATCACAAGCGACCTTTTCCCAGGGGTAGTCATCCCTGAAATAGATTACAAGAATATGTTTGAGTGTATTGAGATCAAGCTGAAAGAGATGAATCTTCAAAAAACTGAATATTTTACCACCAAGATAATCCAGCTCTATGAAATGATTTTGGTCAGGCATGGTCTCATGGTTGTGGGATGGCCTTTCTCAGGAAAAACTAGCTGTATCAAAGCACTTGCTGGAGCTCTCACCCTCCTCAAGGAAAGAGGACAAATGAATGAAAACAAAACATAAATAACGATCGTCAATCCTAAGTCAATTTCCATGAAACAACTCTATGGTTTCAATGACGAAATTTCTCATGAGTGGACAGACGGAGTGCTTGCTGTCAAGTTTAGACAGTTTGCTAAGGCAGAGGATCCCAACAGAAAATGGCTGATCTTTGATGGCCCTGTAGATGCAGTTTGGATTGAAAACATGAACACTGTGCTTGATGACAACAAAAAGTTGTGTCTCAACTCTGGCTAAATCATTGCCATGAACAAATCAATGAATCTCATTTTTGAGCCAATGGATCTGCAGGCTGCTTCTCCTGCTACAGTCAGTCGATGTGGTATGGTCTATATGTAGCCTAAATCTCTTGGATGGAGAGTTATTTTGGATAGCTGGATTGATACACTACCTGAAACGTTGATAGAGGAGGATAGAATTCATATCAGAGATCTGATCCTTTGGGTGGCATAGCATTTGCTTGACTATATTCGCAGTCATATTGAATAAAGCTCATCAACTCAAGACCAAAATTTGCTTTTAGCTCTCCTCAAACTTTTCAGAAGTCTCTTGAAAGATTTTGAAAATCCTGACTACTACGCCCTTTACAATGACTCAAAGAGTAGGTATGCTATTGTTGAAGGAAAGTTTGTTTTTTCTTTGGTTTGGTCATTTGGAGCAAGTGCAGATACGGCTAACCGTAAAAAGATTGAAACAGAGATAAAAAAGATACTAAGTGGAAGTATTCCCGTTGAAGGCTATGACAAAAAACGAGTATCCTTCCCTGATAGGAATTCACTATTTGACTACAACTACACTGAAAAGAGAGGATCTCAGCCAGGATCCGGTTATGAATGGATCTTGTGGACTGATTACATCGATCTCAATGAAAAGATTCCCAAGAGTGCACTTCCTCAATAAATAATTGTAAAAACTAACGATTCAGTGAGATACTCTCATTTACTCAAAATATATATCGAAAACAAAATTCCTCTGCTTTTCTGTGGCCCAACAGGAACTGGAAAATCAATTTACATAAAAAACTTTATCCTCAACGAGCTTTCTCCTGAAAAATATACATCAATCGAAATGGGATTCTCTGCCCAAACCTCTTCGATGCAGACTCAAGAAATCATTGATGGAAAGCTTGACAAAATCAGAAAAGGATAATATGGGCCGAAGCCTCAAAATTTTTGTGTCCTTCTAGTTGATGACCTTAATATGCCCACCAAAGAGAAGTATGGAGCACAGCCGCCAATCTAATTAGTTAGACAGTATCTAGATCAGGGAGGATGGTATGAGCACAAAGACAAAGATAAGCCTTTCAAAAAGATTATAAACACTATCCTAGTCACAGCTATGGGACCTCCTGGAGGTGGTCGCTCTTTTGTGACGCCTCGTATCCTACGTCATTTATCGTTAACGTCACTGACTTCTTTTGAGGATGAAACCTTGAACAGAATTTTCTCGACAATTTTGAAATGGTTCTTCACAACTTTCAATTTCAATGCTGACATCCTCAAAACTGAACCCAAAATATTCACTTCAACCTTGGAGATTTACAAGAGTGCCATGGAATAATTTTTGCCTACTCCAACAAAATCCCATTATTTGTTCAACTTGAGAGATTTCGCCAGGGTAATATTTGGTATTTGCATGTCTGATAAGGAAAAACTTCAGACGACAGAGCAGGCTGTAAGATTATGGATGCACGAGATTCTTAGAGTGTTTTCTGATAGGTTGATCAACGAAGAAGATAGATTAAATCTTTTTAACATTGCGAAAAATACAGTCAATAGAGTATGGCAGCTCAACTTCGACAAAGTCTTTGAACATCTGGACAAAACTATCAATGGAGTAAAAGATGCCAAAATCACTACTTTAGAATAAATTAGAGGCCTCCTTTGGACGGATACCATGTCTCCTCTTGGTGCCAGAAAAGTATACGAAGAAGTCATCGATCCCACTCGACTTCAAAAGGCTGTTGAATAATCTTTGGTAAACTACAATAACACTACAGACAAACCCATGGACTTGGTGCTGTTCTCTTTTGCTGTCTAACATTTGCTCACTATTGCTCGTATAATCAAGCAACCAACAGGAAATGCTTGTCTTGTCGGAGTAGGAGGTTCTGGTCGTCAAAGTTTGACACGGCTTGCCACTCAGATCAGTGAATACGAAATTTTCCAGATCTAAATTACCAAGACTTATGGAAAATTATAGTGGAAATAGGATCTCAAAAAGATATTGAAACAATCTGGAGGGAAAAATTTACCTACTGTTTTCCTCTTCACTGACAGTGAAATCAAGGATGAAAGTTTTGTGGAAGATGTGAACAATTTGCTAAACACGTATGAAGTTCCTAATTTGTTCAGCACTGAAGAAAAGGCTGAATTAATGTAATTGGTCAGACCTGTTGCCAAGGCTGAAAACAAAGCCAAGGAAGGTACTCCAGCTCAGCTCTACAGTTTCTTTGTTGAAAAATGCAAAAAGAATCTTCACATTGTTCTTGCTTTCAGTCCCATCGGAGATGCTTTTAGAACCCGAGTCAGAATGTTCCCTTCAATCGTGAACTGTTGCACTATCGACTGGTTCCAAGATTGGCCTCAAGATGCTTTGCTATGGCTTGCAAGAAAGTTCTTGGGCTCTATTGAAATGGAAGAAACTATCAGATAAAAATGTGTTGAAATGGTTCAATACTATCATTCTAGTACCAGTAAGTGGTCAAAACAATTTTTGTCAAAACTCAAAAGACATTACTATGTCACTCCAACCTCCTATATTGAACTGATCACTACTTTTAAAAAGCTTCTTGATGAAAAAAGAAAAGAAATTAACGCTGATATTTTCAAATATGAAAACGGATATGAAAAGATCATTCAAACTGAGCAATCAGTTGATGGAATGAGGAAAAATTTGATTGAATTGCAACCTAAGCTGAAACAAGCAGCTATTGATACTGAGGTGAAGATGAAATAAGTGCAAGAAAACAAAGCCTCTGCAGATGTTCTCAAGGAGGGTATTGAGGCTGAATAAAAGATAGTCAAGTCAGCTGTTGATGCTGCCAACAAAATCAAATCTGAGTGTGAGCACGATTTGGCTGAGGCCATGCCTGCCCTTAAAGCTGCAGAAGATGCCTTGAAAGTTTTAGATAAGAAGCAACTTGATTTACTCAAAGCAATGAAAAAGCCTCCAAATGTTATCAGAGTGGTGATGAAGGCTCTTTGTTTGCTGATGTATCCTAACCCTACCTAAAAAACTAAAAATAATGAAACACTTAAAATGGAAGTTGACTGGTGGGCTGCTTCCATGAAATTATTGGGAAATCCAAAACTGCTAGACGAGTTGCTCGATTATAAAATTGAAAACGCAGAAGAATCAATTATTAATAATTTGGGCAAGTATCTGAATGATCCTGAAAATGTTCCTAACTTGAAGGTCGAAGTTGTTGAAAATGCCTCAACTGCCTGTAAATGTATGATTATGTGGATCAACGGCTCTTACAACTTCTACCACGTCAACAAAAAGGTTAAGCCTAAAAAAATAGCTCTTGCTGCTTCAGAAGCTGAGGTCAAACAACTTTCAGCTAAGCTGGCAGAAAAGCAAAAGCATCTCAAGGCAGCTGTCGATAAGGTTACAGCCCTTAATGATGAGTTGGAAAGCACAATCAGGTATAAAGAAAAGCTCGAAAAATAATATGAAGAGTGTTCTAAGCAACTTGAAAGAGCTGTCAAGCTGATTGATTCCCTTGGAGGTTAGAAAGGTCGTTGGGGAGAACTCGCTGCCGAATTGAAAATTACTTATCAAAACTTGACAGGAGATATTTTGGTTTCATCAGGAATGATCGCTTATTTGGGAGCTTTTACTGCTGCTTTCAGAACTTAAATTGTCGAATAATGGGTGACTTAAACTAAAGAGAAATAAATTCCAAGCTCATAAAATTTCTCTCTTGTTCATATTTTGGGAAACCCTGTTCAAATGAGGCAATGGAACATTGATGGCCTTCCTTCTGACAATTTTTCTTTGGAAAATGGTATCGTGATATTCAAATCTAGAAGGTGGCCTCTTTGCATTGATCCTCAGGGTCAAGCCAACAAATGGATTAAAAAGATGGAGATGTCTCGCAAAATCAATGTAATTAAATTGTCTGATCCCAACTTCTTGAGAACTCTTGAGAATGCAATTCAGTTCGGACAGCCTGTTTTGCTTGAGAATGTTGGCGAATAACTTGATCCTGCCCTGAACCCTATTCTCCTGAAGCAGACCTATCAAAAAGGAACAACTGTTTATATGAAACTTGGTGACCAAATCATTGAGTATTCGAGCAAATTTATCTTCTACATCACCACCAAATACAGAAATCCTCATTACCTGCCCTAGATTTCAACTAAGGTCACACTCATCAACTTCATGATCACATATGAAGGTCTTAATGACCAGCTACTTGGTATTATTGTTAAGAAAGAAAGGCCTGATCTCTAAGAATAAAAATAAAGATTGATTCTTGAGGGAGCAGCTAATCAGAAAGAACTATTTGAAATCGAGCAGCAAATTTTGAAAGTATTATCATCAGACAAAAATATTTTGCTTGATTAAGAAGCCATCAATATTCTTACAGCTTCCAAAGAAAAATCTACCTAGATCAAAGAAAAACAATAGATTGCAACCATCACTGAAAAAAATATTGACTCAGCTCGTCAGGAGTATAAGCCTGTCAGTCAGGAAGCAGCTTGCTTGTTCTTTGCCATATCTGATCTTGGAAACATCGATCCTATGTATCAATACTCGCTCACATACTACATTTAACTTTTCACAATGTCAATCGTCAAGTCATAAAAATCACCCAATCTGACTCTCAGGTTGAAAAATCTTAAAAACTATTTCCTGTATTCTCTTTACTCCAATATTTGTCGATCTCTTTTCGAAAAAGATAAGCTTCTACTCTCATTCCTTCTTTGCACTAGACTGGCTGAATTCAAGAATGAGATTTCAAATGAAGGACTCAGATTTTTATTGACTGGAGGTGTAGCATTGACTGACTACTTACCTGAGAAACCAAAGAAGGGAGATTGGATCTCTCAAAAAAGCTGGGGATAGATTTATAGACTCAGCCAAATGGAACGCTTTGACATTGTCCTCAAGAGTATAACAGATCATGTGGATGATTGGAAGAAAATCTATGACTCAAAGGAGCCACAAAGCTAAAAGATGCCTTAAGGTATTGAATCAGTTTTCACTCAATTTGATAAGCTTTTGATTTTGAGAACGATCAGACCTGATAAAATGATCCCAGCTGTTCAAAATTATGTGGTGTCTGAGCTTGGATAAAAATTCATCTCACCTCCTCCATTCGATTTAGCTAAAATTTACGCTGATTCTAACTCAGTCTCACCTCTTATTTTCATTCTAAGTCCAGGATCTGATCCTTTTGTTTCTCTCAGCTCTTTTGCCCAGTCAAAGAAAAAGGCCATCAAACCTATTTCCTTGGGTCAAGGTCAAGGTCCTGTTGCTGAGAAGATGATTCAGGAAGGCCAAAAGACAGGAGACTGGGTTGTTCTGCAAAATTGTCATTTGGCTGTAACTTGGATGCCTATCCTTGAAAGAATATGCTAGTAGATATCTCCTGATCCATAAATTACAAAGCCGGACTTCAGATTGTGGCTCACATCCTATCCTTCTGACAAATTCCCAACTGCTATTCTGCAAAATGGAGTCAAAATGACCAATGAGCCTCCTAAGGGTCTAAAAGCCAATTTGACAGGGTCATATCTCACAGACCCAATTTCAAGCGAATAATTTTTTGAAGGAAACAAAAATCAACCTGAAAATTTCAAGGTTCTTATTTATGCTCTGTCATTTTTCCATGCCGTAATTCAAGAAAGAAGAAAGTATGGTCCTTTGGGATGGAATATTCCTTACGAGTTCAATGAGTCTGATCTTCGTATTTCAGTGCGCCAGTTAAAAATGTTTTCAGACTAAAATGACAAAATCCCATTCCCTGCTTTGAAGTATCTGATTGCTGAATGTAATTATGGAGGCCGTGTGACTGATGACAAAGATCGAAGGCTTATTGTCACTCTACTCAGCGATTACTTTAATGATAGTGTCCTTGAAGATAAAAACTATAAATTCGGACCCAATGATATATGCAAACCAGTCAAACTCAACGAGCATCAATAGTATCTTGACCACATTCAAACTTTACCTCATCTCATTCATCCCAACGTTTTTGGATTCCACTCCAATGCGGACATCACTAAAGATATTAATGAAACTAATTTGCTCCTTGAATCTGTCCTTCTCTGTTCAACCGAGTCAGGAGGAGTCCAAGGTCAATCTGCATAATAAATTTTGGAGAGACTGGTTCAAAGTATCTTGGGCGATTTCCCAGAACCTTTTGATGTAACTGCAGTCATGGAGAAATATCCAGTTTCGTACAAGGAATCCATGAATACTGTCTTAACTCAGGAGCTACAGAGGTTTAACGGCCTGATAAAAATCATTAGATCATCTCTCAAAGATCTAAAACTCGCTATGGTGGGAAAAATTGTCATGAATGCTTCTCTTGAGGCTGCCTCTAAATCTTTGTTCAACGGTAAAGTGCCTGACTTGTGGATGAGTAAGAGTTATCCCTCTTTGAAGCCTCTTGGCTCATATGTTGCTGACTTAAAGGCAAGGCTGGCCTTTTTCCAGAAGTGGATCGATGTTGGTTACCCGACTGTCTTCTGGATTTCTGGCTTTTTCTTCACACAGAGTTTCCTCACCGGTGTCCTTCAGAACTTTGCCAGAAAATACACAATTCCAATCGATTAAATTCTTTATGATTTCGAGTTCTTGAAGGAATAACCAGACATGAAGCCAGAAGATGGAGCCTATGTAAATGGTCTGTTCCTAGAGGGCTGTCGCTGGAGCTATGATACGATGAAATTGGACGAATCTGAGCCAAAGATATTGTTCACAAAATGTCCTCATATTCTGATGAAACCCAGCCACAATAGCAAGTTGACCAACTATAAGAACTATAAGAGTCCTGTTTACAAGACTTCGGCTCGAAGAGGTGTACTTTCGACAACAGGTCACTCCACCAACTTTGTCATGTTCATCCGCTTGCCCACAGAGCTTGAAGAAAGTCACTGGATCAAACGGGGCGTCGCATTATTAACTCAGCTTGATGACTGAGTCTTGATCGCATTTCATAAATTCCTTTTAACAATGGCATTATCAACACTAAACCTTATAATAATTATTCTTTATCATTTGTAATCCACCTCTTTAAAATGTTCCGATAACAGATAAAGCATCCATATTCCCATTTCTTTTATTGTCTATAGTTTTGAAACACAAAACAAAAGAGGATCATTTAATCAGTCGATTTAAATGTAAACAGCTTTTTAATGATCTTTGTGGCTGGAACGAAAGCTGATAAGTTTTATGTTATTATATAAAATATTGTTATGAATAGTCAGGAATAATTTTAGCTACGTATCGGGGTCTTTCACCATCCTACACTCAAAATTGACCAACTCTGTTCATTCCTTACAAGCTAATGCGATGATTTCCTTAAAAATGAGCTTCCTCAAAGTCTCATGATTCGCTAGCTCTTTACATCGTCTTTCGAACCTGTTCAGGATCATTCTAACCTGGACATTAACGAGTTTGTTGGAGTTATTTTACTATACAGTTCAGCATCAGCCTAAACCTTTCAGTATGCTCGATAGTCATTGACTCTCACATCGTGCCTTGATAATACTTTCAAAATAATTGTCGAGATGGATAACTCAGAAAAACATATGAACGTGATTGGCCAAGAAGGGGAGATGCTAGCCCTCAAAAATAGCCTTCTTTTCATCAGGCTCAATCTTTATAATAGCTAAGAGCTAGTCAACAACCTCAACAGAAGCATTTATCTGATGGTGGAGAACTACTACTATCCGAATGAGGATGACAAACTGAAGCAGTCAGTAAGTTATGAAGTGCAGGCAAATCCTAGCTAATTTGCCTTCAATTATAACGATGAAGAGCACAAGATCGTTGCCGAAGATGATAGGGAAAAGGTGATGGATATGATTGAACAAGTGGCTATGTTGCGCACTAGTCGTGAAAAGTAGATGGTTGCCTAACAGGAAGCTATTGACGAGTCGATCGAGAATGTCGAGAAGGTTCTAAACAATATCAACAGACACATCAAATCCAAACTAGACTCGGATTGGTTTACCTCTCTCAAAGATAGTCTATACAAACCTGTTGAAAAGGAGTCGAGGCTCTATAACAAAAGTACATGTATTTTCACATAGTCAAACTCACCCAGGAATTCATTGATGACAGTAAACCAAAGGTCAGCAAGGTTCCTCTCTTCAAAAGCAGAAAATTCCAGGAAAGCATTCACAACAGTAAATACAACTATGAACTGCAAAAAAATCTGAAGAGATTGGATGCCTCTCTCATCAAGATTATCATTATGATGGAACGGACCCAGGGAGAGGGTGGTCAAACAATGGTATAATTGGAAGTCTACGAAAATAGCAGATATGACTAACTAGCAGCTAATGCCCTCAGAAAATTGGGGATGGTCGTAACCGAACACAACTTGAGATTGATGACCCATTAAGTCAAGAACAAGCTTGAAACATACGTGCGGCAATTGGGGAGAAAAGTCAAGCAGCTTGAGAGACAGCGGTTTTACTAGCGCTCTTATTTGGCTGTCAACAAAAAATGATTATCTATTTTCAGGGTACATACACATCAGAAGATCAGAGGGTAGTTAGTCTATCAGGACTGTACTGGCATAGACTACTCATTCGGATATACCAGCTCCAGAAATTCCCTCCCACCTCATTTTACAAATACCTCATGAAGAGGTAACTTCCACTTTTTGCTCTGAGAAGAGCCATAAGATAAAAATCAAGATGGCCTGGCTTATTTCCTCCAATGAATTATTGCTTTTGGAGACAGGCATTTATAATTTCAGTAAGACCTTCTTTCAGCTTTTCTTTACTATTCCTGTACCTGTCGTTTTATTTGAAAATACTGACCATATTTTTGGCTATCCTTTCTCCTATTGCCATACCATTTCTGCCCAAAATACCAAAAATATAAGTGTCTTTGGTGGTGTCCTGATATGAACTTTGGTTGGAATGAAATGTATACTGGTACGTTAGCAAAGGATGCCAGAACAAGCTTTCCAGATATGGCACAATATTTTTGTTGATGAATTACTCAATTGATGCCTGTTCGCATTTTTAAGCCATCTCTTCGGTGTAGTATGCATTTTATCTGAAAAATTCATCAATAGGGTTTATACCCGTGAGAATAATTTTGGGCTAAAGAGCAATGACCACCTTGATCGACGGCCACCTTTCTTCATCTTTAATTTTTCTAAGATCGAGAAAGTATGAAGCCCTGTCAAGAAACACCAAATCGCTGATTCTCCTAAAGCCAAGTTTGTGGTAATTAAGCATAAGGTATGTATACTGCGACTTCCAGCAATCCTGTCTCATGTATAGAGTGATGTTCACAATGCTATCGTAGAATTGTTTCAGATTGATATCTGCTGGCAAGTTGTTCTTCGATTATTCTCTTACTTAGCGTCGCAGCTTCTCTTGTTAATCTAGAATCTCTCTAGCACCAGAGCTGATGTTTCGCAAATATTTATCGGTGTTCTTTTGAATTCCGAATAGAGTTCTTATCAATTGTCGAGTGAGCATAATTATTTTTAATTGGATATTGTTGGTAAGTAAGAATTATCTTTAATCGAGCCTTTAAGCATCTGATTCATTAAAGTAAGATCAACTAGACAGCCTGGCCATTGGTCTTTTTTATTGGACAAATTATATTGTACTTATGAACAATATAGAGGAATGGGGGAAAATCTAACGTTCCAATAAATCAAACAAGAGTCACATTCTGGTAGCTCTTTAAAGCTACTGCAAGAGATCTTAGGTCATAAGCAGGCAGTTCAATACTCAGAACAATATATATCGTAAACTAAAAACAAAAAGAAAAGCTAACACATTTGAGCCTACCTTTCCCAAAAAGAGTATTCACGATACAAGTCCGATCAAAGTTCACACACCTGTTCAAAAAAGAAAATTGACTGATAATCTGAAATCTATTGAAATCTTGCAAGTGACTCCGATTCGCTTAAATCTATCTCCTGAAAGCACAAAATTTAAAACGAGGAAAAGGTTCTAAACTGAAGTTCCAAAAGAAAAACTTTTGAAGATCGATTCAAGAAGAATTCCGATTTCACTTCTTAACAGAGTGGATAGTAGAAATACGAGATATAATGAACCCAAAATAAGTCGAATCTGTGAAAAAAGGCCACTGACTGCGGCGTTTTGCACACATAGACTGAGAACTTTGGATTTGCATTATCACAACATTTAAAATGACAACATAAGAGGTTGGGAAAGTTAATAAACATAGGACTTCTGACCTTATGATATCTATCTATCTGCAGATGAATACATAAACAATCATTTAAGATGGTGGTCAGCAATAGTAGTGCATCTGTCAACCTTCTCTTTTAAATCACTCATTTATCTCCTCACCAAAGGCAATAATTCCTAGCAAATGGCTACGCATTAGCTTGTCAGTAAGTCACTGCCAATCAATGCCAAAACGCGATTGACTATTATATTCTTTATTTCTTGCTTGAATTCCTTCGATCTGTCTCTCATCACAAACACAAGCATTTTTAGCAAGACAACACCATTGTTCGGAGTCAGGAGGAAACTTCTGATTTGATAATCTGCTTCTGCGACAGACAGCTGATTCAGCATGGTAAAAGTTGTCATGAATTCGACCTCAAGGGAGTCAGGAGTAAGCGTGATAGCATGAGTATCTGATTTGAGATGCTTATCTTTTTCTTGCAGATGTTCCTTCTTTTTCAAAATAGTTTACTTGCGAATTTCTTCCTCAATTTTTTTCTTCTCCTAAGTTAGATTCTTAAAATCTAAAAAGAAGGGCAAGGAGTGGCTCTCAGTGGGTGCTTATGGTGTATTTCTGGCTTTGATTTAATCGTAGAATACCAAGGGCATCCACTTATTGATATCCCCAAAGGAATAGTGGACAATATCATCCTCAGCATCAGGAATACTGTCAAGGATATCAGTCTCATCAAGTTCGTTCATTTTATCTTGTTTGTTTTATTATTGAGATAGTTCTTTCCTGAAATCTGCGCTTACTTCTCTCACCTCAGGAACAAACCTCAAATCTTCAATTTATCTGTTCGATGATAATTTTCCCAGGTAGTTACTCCAAACACTAACTTCCTGCTCTCCTTTAAATATGCTGAGCATAAACTGGTTGTCGGGGGTAAAGCAGTGAGAGATTATTTATCTTCCAAGATCATACTGCTTGTATAACTATCCTTAAGCAACATTCCAGATGATGAGAGTTCCGCCTTAATGTGATGAAAGCAAGTATCGGTTGTCAGCTGTAAAACTAAGATGTAGGACTGGCTTGAAGTTTTTTATGGAAAAGATTCGACCTTGAGAAATTTTATTCATGTCCCAAATCTATATCTGCTGCTATTCAGGGGAGTAAAGGGCCATGAGGTCTAAATAAAAATAAGGATACTTCCAAAAACGTTGAGGGTGGCTGCTGAAACATTTCTTTTTTATATTCTTGCTAAAATTGAGCTTGTGTTGAAATCGCAGACAACAATCTCGTGCCCAGTAATAGCATAAATAGAATGTTCGTTGTAAAGGAGCAACTCTCTGACTGCAGGTACCTTCCACTCAACCTCAAAGGACCCTCCAACTTTGACAACCCTTTTCGCAGTAGCCACAATGTAGTAACGATTAGAAAGTGATATCTTACCCACAAGGGCATACTCGTGCAGTTTGAAAGTTTTCTGTAAGGTACGCTCTTTCCACAGCTCAACATTGAAATTCTTTGCTATGATGTGGAATGGCAGCCTCGAGTCCAGCACTTTTGGAATCAGATAGTTGTTGCACTGAGAATGGAAAGCCATAAACATAGAGTTTTTGCTGGTAGATAAAATAAGTTGATTGCTATTATTGACTACCATACTTTCAAGGGGTTCTGTGCAGCCTATTCTCTATCTCAACAGAGTCAAAATTTTGCTATCGTCAGTATTGATTCTGAGTTGCTTAATACTGTTTGTTTTTGAGCTTCCACAAGCCAACACAGGTATTCCTGGCATAAAAATTAGTGAATCAACAACCCCATCAAAGCAATTCTAGAACTTGTATAATATTCTCTTGCTTTCGAGATCCCACAAGAGAACATTGCCTTTGGCATCTCCTGTAGCCATCCTAGGAGCCTCTGAACTGAAAGCCAAACACTCTGCTGTCAATTTCTGCCTCACACTAAATACAACTTGATCTTTTCGTAGATTGACAAAAGCAATAGCTCCATTACTGAGTGACACAGCTGCAATATCAACCAAAGGAGCTGCCTCGATTTTTACAATAGTGCTATCTGCTTCTTAAATAAGTTGAGCTAGTTTGTTGAAAGTATAGAGAATCTTTCCTGCCACAGCATTGACCAGGATAACTTATTTGTCTGAGTAAAGAAGCAGCTTATTAATATAGGTAACTGGATGAACCATACCCCTAATCCTAAAAGTTATTTTCTGAGACGTGACACTGTTGCTTTCTTAGTCAATTAAAGTGAGTTGATAGTCTTCGGCTAGCACCAACAATTTTTAGAAGCATAGCAAAGTACTATTACAACCATCACCAGGGACTTTCCATCTTTGAGTGACGTGATGATACTTCATCTTTAGAACATAATCCTTAACACGGACATAGGTGAATTCGTTGTAAGAAGAAGCGAATGAAACACGACTTCCCAATGGTGGAGATACCACCTTCATTCCAAGAGCTGAGGAATAGACTCTGAACGAAGAGCCTGTAGGAGCTGTTATAACAGATGGGTTAGACTTTGAGAGTGTGAGAGGACCGCTAACAAAGATGCCGAGCGTGCGATAGGGATCCAGAAGTGCTCTTTGAGATTGTTCGAGGTCCATGTTGAAGTATATACACAATATTATAAAAGCCTATCAAGCTGTGGGTAGGTCCATATTATCATCATCCCACCAAGGATCCATCATAGAATCCCATCCTCCAGCATTATCTTATTTTTACCCATTTATCAACAACTCTTGGAATCGTAGAACTGGTACTTTGTTTTTTCTGCTCTCCATGAGCTATCTTTTTTCGTAGTTGCTTTTGAGTTCTGATATGCGGTTTCTATGTTTTCTTCTAATGAAACTTTCCTGTGTTTTTCTTTAAACTGACTGCCTCTGATTTATGTGCATTTCAGAAATATTGACCTCACTTCCCAACTTCATATATCTTTCGGGAGCAAGGGAGTCTAGCAATTTTAAATTGGCTTTTTTCCTCTCATTTTTTTTCATGAAGCTGATTCTGAACTGTTCTTTTATTGATTTATTGGCTGTAGGAGCCTAAGGTTCACTGTTGTAATTATGCAGAGCAGATGTTTCAGAAATATTTGTGAGAAACTACTTTATTTTACATTTTATTTGTTAGATGGACCCTTCAGGGCAAGCAACAGAGTGTTTTTTTTGCTTGACAACATCTACTGAAGCAACTCTTCCTGTCCTGCCCAGATGGTTGATGATCTATACGTGTCTACTCATGTGCTTGATTTTTGGGGTATACATTGTGCTCCCCTGCTTGAGCTTGCCTTAGTTTATATTCTGCCATTTGCTTGCCATTGTTATTTTTTATAATTATCGCTTAATCTCTATAACTTCAATCACATCATTAAAAGCAGCAGTTCGATTAAGTACTCCAAAATAATTGCTCGCCAAAGTGTTTTTTTTATAAGTAAATCAGACTGGGTATTATAATCTTCCGGAGTAAATATGGATGATTTCGAGCTGTTATTTACGAACAATAAATAATAGGAGCAGCTTTTAGATATTATTACCAACAGGGTCATATCTGACTCAGTTGCTTGGGACACGTAAGATCTATAACCCGATCTGATCCTGATGTGGAATATTCCCAATTAATACTACATCGATAACAAGCATTTCAGACCCATCAGCAATTTCATCACTTCCCCTTCGCCTTCCCTCGCCAAAGTCTATAAAATGGCTCAAGAACAGATTTTATCCTAAATGACAAAGACAAAAGAACAAGAACAATAAACAATCAAGCTTCGAATGCAACATTCCTTTAAAGAATGCCCAGCCAAGCTACAGGAAGGAACTTTCAATAAGCATTTTGAGAATGACTTCAAGTTCTAGCTAGAATGTGTTCATGAAAGAACAAACATTTTAGACGCCTTTACTTTGCAGTATAATTCGATAGTTTATACTTTGCAGCGGGTCTGCGGGTTCAGAGTTAAATCATTTTTGCTCTATGATGAAGACCTCAGCAACAAAAAAATATTTTTCTTTATGCGCCTAAGCATTGAAAATAGGCTCAAGCTTGCCGCCAAGTATCAAATCAAGAAGGAGATCGACTATTCGCAATTGGACCTTTACCTCAACGATCCTGTGGGGGAGGATAATAGACCTCTAAAGCTCCACACATAACACAGCTTCAACAACGAAATAATAGCCCTTTATAAAAGAATAAGTAGGCTGTTCGGAGCTCGGGATCCTCACTTTCATTAGGCTATAATTGATGAGACCCCTTTTAATTTTGATCAGGAAAATCGTTTCCTTCTTTAGACAGAGGATATGGCTCGAATCCATGCATACTTCAAAAGAAACAACAAGCCAACTCTTTCCAACTAGGAGAATGAATATATATTCAATTACAACAAGGGAAGAATCAATAAGGGCTGTCGATTAGTTTACCACAAAACAAAACAGCGAACAACTTTTTTTGACTTACTCTATTACCTCTCAGATTACTATCAATTTAGGAGTATTTCAACACCTCCTGTTTACGAGTAATTTTTGTTGCCCGATAAAGGGTTGCAGGGGAATGGATATTTTCAAAGACTCAAGGCCATTTTGTTGTATAAGCCTCAAATTGTGTCACCCGAGGGCCAACTCGATCTCTTTCTAAAGATGGAGAAGATTAAGCTGGCTTATGTGCTCCTTAAATCTACTTTTAAGATGAGCTTTATGAAATAAATGGGATTCAATTTTCTCGCTTTGCCAAATAAGTTTGACTTACTGGGTCACGGGAGAGTAGGGTAAATCAAAGGAGGCATAAATGGTAAAAATGTAGCTGACCACTGGCCACTCTATACGTATCTCACAGATCCTTCCGTGATTCGTGGATACTTTGGAAATCAAGTTGGTTTTGAGATATCTTTCAAATTGTTCATGACCTACTTTTTCACCAGCCTTGCTACTATCTACTTCCTTCTCTTTCTACTTGAAGTTATTTTTGGGGGCCATATTTTCCTACTTGCTTCAGTGTTTAAGATAGTTATAGGAACCATAGCTTTTAAAGCCTATCTCACCCTTTGGAGTTCGTATGAGGAGTAGTATGTCTAAAATTTCACAGATGACGTTAGCTCTAAAGTATTTCTAAGCCAGTTCCGAGGGCCCTACGTTCGAAACATTCTGAATGATGAAGTCAACGAATACGAAGGGGACAGTTTTCTCTGGGCTATTGCCAAAAATATCTTCTGCGCTTTAATATTTGTTGCTCTATTTGTCATTATAGCTGCTATATTTTTCGGCTTTCAAATGCTGCTGGTAAGTATCTATGATAGTATGGCTGGTCTAACCATCGGTTTCCTCTCTATCCCTCACTTCATATCCTATATGCTATTCTTTCTGTTGGTTGATGCAATTCAACTGGTGGCAATAAACAGAATAATCCAGCTGCTTCTAACTCTTAAAAACCCGGCAACTGACGAATAGTCTCAAAAATTGGAACATCATCTCATGTTTATCTATCTGTTGGGAATTGAGATGATTCCTCCATTTTTCTTCGTCGTTCTGGAGCCATTCGCCAGAACTAGCTGTTATTCCTCGAGCTGTATTAACTAACTGACTTTTTATGTATACTCACGATATATGATTACCTTTATTCAAGCCATAGTCAGGACTGTAAGAATGTTTTACGTCAAATACAAAAACCAATTTATGGAGGATCTTGATGAAAAAGAAGAAAATGATTCATTTCAGGGCAGAATGCAAAGTATGCTTTTGGAGTCAATAAAGGAGGCAAATAAGCCATAGCATGCAGGTAACCTGTCATTCAATATGGTGGCTATTATTGGTTTTGCTCTCTACAGTCCCGTACTCCCATTGGTTGTAGTTATCTCTCTCACAAACGTCCTCATTGATGGCTTTAATGTCAGAACCGACCTTATTTTTCATGAACGACGACCTATAAGCAAATCTCAAGCGATCCTTCCTTATCACAGTCAACTTCAAGTGGTCTATTACGTCGGAATAGTCATTAATGCCTGGATCATTATATATTCCTTTCATACTTTAGAGAAATTTTTTCCTTACATACTTCCTCCCCTACTTGACCCCATCACTGCGAGTAAAATTCTCTTTCTTCAACTGGCATTCATTACCTCAATCAGCCTTATGATGTTGGCTCTTGGCTAGCTTTCTGGAACAGTGACCAGTCATTTATCATCCTTCTGGTTCAAAAGTAAAATTGGGTTTATTTAGAAAGGAAAAATCAGAAAGCCAAATAACATTTCAGACATCGACAGCAAGTAAGAGTCAAAAAATCAACAGGCCAGTCACTTGTACCCACGAAGACAATATTCCGTACCTTCAATCCTCAAACCCTCAACCACCATCATCTTCAAGATATTCTTTCAAAAGTAGGATAACTCTTTTACAGAGACGTGCTCTACAGTAGCGTAGGCTGGGTATAATTAGGAAGTTCTCGGAAACTTCGATAGAAAGATTTGTCTTGATATTTTTCGCTTTGTCAGTATCTTTTCCTAAGACGAATAATAACATTTTTTGAATCGATAACTGCATGGAGGAGGAACAGTGGGTCATCGAAAATAATGAAGAGGCAGAAATGTATGATATTTTGACAGGAAACCTCAAGTACTTGGACATTCCATACCTTGAGGAGGAGCTCGAACCCGACCTCGTTCTGACCTGGAAGATTCCCAGCAAAAAGTATATATAAAAAAGTCAATATTTTTCTGTTTCTAGCTACATCAGCAATCCCTCTTACAAATTAAGAAAAATGGCGACAAAGGCCGAAAAAGACATATTGGATCAGATGGTTCGAACCAAATAATAGCAAACTACTGACTCTATTCGCTATCGGTTCCAACAATCTCTTGAGGAATGCTAGGTTAAGGTTTGCCACGCCAGATATGTAGATAAGCTAGAAGAGGTGGTCCCTTTTTAGTTAGACTGTGTTCATGAGATGGGAGGTAGACTAGACATATTTAAAATTCAGTACAATGCGATCATGTACACTTTGCAGAGGGTCTGTGGCTTTAGAGCTAGGCCTTTTCTCCTTTATGATGAGGAACTCGAGGATAAAACTCTTTATATTTTTCTCAACCTCAGCCTGGACAATCGGTTGAAAATAGCTACTCATTATCGAATGAAGAAGGAAATAGATTACTCCCTCATTGATTTTTTCCTGAATGAACCAACAGGAAAAGATCAAAGACCTCTCAAGCTTCACTCTATGATGGAACACTATCCTAAACTGATAACGGACTCCAAAAGATTGAGCAGGTATTTCAAAATGGTGGAGCATCAGTTTGGCGCTGTTATCATTAATGAGGCTCCATTATGTCCCTAAGCTCAGTGGCGTTTTCTGAACCATCAGGAAGAAGTTGACAGACTGATGAAATATTACAAGAAGGTAAACAATACACCCACTCTCAGCAAGCACGAAAAGCAATATCTCTATCAATACAATAACTACAAACTAAACCAGGGCTGCCAACTGCTCTATCATCAATTCCTTCAGCGTAAGCAATTCTTTGATTTGGTCTACTACCTTTCAGATTATCATGGGTTCAAAAGCATCCAGGCTCCAGAAATGTATGAACAGTTCATGATCCCAGGAAAAGGATACTCCGGCTCAGGATACTTTCAAAAGCTGAAGGCTATTCTATTATATAAGCCCCAGCAAGTATCGCCGGATGGGAGGTTGGACCTTTTCCTTAAAATGGAAAAAATCAAATTGGCATACATTGTGCTCAAATCTACCTTCACAGTCAATACACTCAATCAAATGGGAATCAATTTTCTGGCCCTTCACAATGATTTTTAGCTGAAAGGAACTGGTGGAACTACTGAGATTGCTGGAGGAGTCGACGGCTAAAATGTCGTAAGCGGTTGGCCTTTTTATACATTTTTCGCCAACACAAATGTCATAAGAAATTATTTCGGCAACAACGTGGGCATGGAGATAGCCTTTAAGGTATATAT
>Ga0100378_1000958_pt1 | contig 31480 bp, 54 predicted proteins | sample CryGeymeta201502_FD_81535 | JGI IMG/M metagenome (GOLD analysis project Ga0100378, IMG submission 81535) | Groundwater microbial communities from Crystal Geyser aquifers in Utah, USA - Crystal Geyser metaG 2015-02 | ecosystem: Environmental > Aquatic > Deep subsurface > Groundwater | place: USA... | reverse complement strand
TTGGAAGGTACTGCTTCATGCTGCTCCAGAGATAGTTGAAAGATAGGACGAACCTTCTGCTTTAAGGGGAGTAGTATTAGTAGTTGTATACCTTCTATAGACCTAAATTCAGACTCTCGACATTCATCTTCTTCAGGTCTTCCTGGTCCTTGGACCATTGAAGCTTCCATTAGTTTAAATACTGTATGGTCCCTTGGTCTCCCTGCCCGAAGGACATGTTGGCATACTTGTAGCTGTAATTAAAGACAGCAGGTTTAAGAGGGACGGCTTCACCCTGAGTGTATATTGTGCTACATCGATGGTCAGGTTGTAGAGAGTGGCGGTATGGGTATAGGAGGCATCAACGGTTCCGGGAAATTGTCCCCAGGTGGGGTATTTGGCACTGAATGTAATGAGAGTTACTCTTTGAGGATGGTGGTTTAATTGATGAGGGAGTCGATTTATGCCTGATAGATGCCCTTGATGACGAATATGGAGGTGAGGAAGAGCAGGAGGAGTCCGATGGAGACACATATGAGGTTCTTGTAGACGGCAGCTTTTGTTTTGTCCTTCATACAACAATTTACAATTGAATAAATAATACCACCTTCAACTCATAATATTATTAAAGCAGTCCTCACCCTATCTTCAACATTCCATCAACATTAAAATCGTAAAAAAATAAGCTCAGTAAAATACAGATAGGTGGGTCTTGCGACTAGGACGAGAGGTGCTGCCCAGATTGGGAAGCAGTGTCTGATAGTCCTTCTCCCTATTCGACTGTCTCCCTGCCACCGACTCCTTTAAAGTAGAGTAGCTCTTTCTCTTCCCCTCCTCCTTGGCCACCCTCTCTCGACGTAAAAAGACCTCCTCCTGCGGTCTAGAGTAGTCAGATGTCCATAATTTTTTCTTCAGTTTCTATAGAATTCCTGTGGATATTTAAAGGATTTATTCTCTGGAGAAGAGCTGCTCATCGATTTTGATTTGTGAGGGGTTATAGGTGAGGCAGGCCATTTTGAAGGCTTGCTGGATGATGGTGTTGCTTTTGGTCTAGCAGTTGATGCAGGTGGGGTCCAGTTGAAAGGTCGGCATGTTTACGGGTTAGTTTTTGTTGTGGCGGAGGGCGTAGAGGGCGGTTCCTTGTCTGTCTATCTAATCCTGAATGACGATGTGATTGATGACTGAGCTGAAGTTGAGAATATCCTTGACATACTCTTTGAATTGGTTGAGGTTCAACTAGAGCTGTTCTTCCTGCTGTCCCAGCCGAGCTATTTCCTTTTGGATGTATTTTTCATTCAGTTCTTCTTTGCTCACGATCTATACGATTTTTTTTTTGCTTTCCTCGTACTTCTGGTCATACTCCATGGACCTCAAGAGTGTCTGTTCCTGAAGTTAGCCCATCCATGTTCTTGTTGACTTCAGCTGCTCATCTACAATTTTTTTGACTGTCTAAGGCAGCCCTTCTAGCCTTTGATTGACTACGGCAAGGATCTGGGATGGATCGACTGCTGTCTGTACTTTTCTGTTTCTTTACTCGTCGTCCTAGATGCTGGCGATATCTTCAATTCTGAACTAGTAGATGTTGCCCCCGTGTTTGATGGTTTCCTTGACCGCCAGGTGAATGACAAATTTTTTGTTGCGGTTTATTATTTTTCGGATCTGGTTGCTGTAAGTCGACATCATGTCTGCTATCGTCAACTTCTCGTTCATCAAAATGTGATGGTGCAGCTATGCGAACTTCTTCTCCTCATAAAGACACAGCCTCCTCCTACTCCTTCCCTAGAGACAGCTGTCAAGGGTGTCTGCTATCATCATCTGGATGTATAAGGGTTGGTACTGCTCGAGGAAAGTGTTTTGGTACCTTATGTCACCTTCTATCTCCCTTACCTTCGCTAAAAATTTCTCAGATAGCTTGGTATCCTTCTCTCGGTCCTGCACTCTCTCGCTGAGGTTATCGACCTTATTAGACAGCTTGATCATTCTCTCGTTGTGGTTGGTTACATCTTCCATCAGTTTGTTGATGTCGCTGACTCGATGCTTGTAGTCGTCTTAGAGCTGCTTTAGTCTGTTGTCGAAAGAGATCATTCTGGTCTACATCTTGTTGACTGCTCCCTTTGTTACGTTCTTGAACTGGTTGCTCTCCTCGATCTGCTGATCCTGCCTTTTGATCATCAGGGATACTTCTTTCTGAATGCTGTCCTTGAATCGAATGAACTAGTTGACTCTTTCAATGACCTCTTTATCGACCCTCCTCTCCAACTCGTTCAGCTGAGTTATCTTCTCTTCATATATAGCTATCACCCCCTCCATCTTCTTGATCGACGAGTGAGTGTCAATGTGTGTTTCTTGAAGTTTCTTCTATATGTCGGCTATCTTTTCGTCTTGCATCTGCACGTATGTGGGCTTTTGTGCGTTTTAGCGCTATAGAAGGAAATCATGGTCCTATAGCTTTTTGAGAACTGTTGCCTGCACACGTTTCATTTCGTTGATCTTGATGGTGTCTTCTGTCTGCTTCTTGTTGAAGGGCTGCAGCAGTTAGCTCATGATTTCCCGGACTTTTGTCTCGACCTCGTACCACTAGAACTCCCTGACTCTGCGAGGGTCCTTCTGATCCTTCGACATTTATTTTATTTCATAGGTTAAGGTGATAGTCATACAATGATTTGTGCTGGTAATCACTACTCGTCCTCAGATGAACCACCTGCAGCAGCCGCAGCTTCTTCAGCAGCTCTCTCAGCCGCTTCTTCAGCCTCCTCAATTTATCTGAGCTTCTTCTTGTGGGCTCGCTCTTTGGTGATTGCTGCTTCGTATCCTCTTTGTTTGTTATTAGCTTGGTAGAGCCAGAGGCAGGGGAAGTAGAGCGATGCCCATACAGTAAAACAGAGGCCAAACATGAAAATTTGATAGGCCCAGCTGTAGTGGAAGACGTCTCCGAGCAGTCTCCATCCTCTCTTGACCATGGGGTTAGCGTTCCACTTGCTGACGACTTGAGGCTGTCTTCCTGAGTGATGTTTGGCTTACCGAAGCGAGGCTTGGCAGTTTGCGAGAAGGGAATGGTAGGGAATGAGCGAGGGGTGTACTCGCGAATGGTGTTGTACAGAATACGTCCGTAGACCATGAATAAGTTGAATAATTATATAATCACCCACCTTCAGGCGTTTAAATGATCTTTCTGGAAGCAGCGCCAGCGTGCATCAACAGATGGTTTATTTAACCATTTGAATATATTGATTTATGGGAGGAGGGATGTCTATGGATGCGTGCGAATAAGAGCCCTTGTAAAATCAGGTAGTTATCACGCCTGTTGTTAGACTTTAGCAAGGGGTCCCTCTAGGGTCTAAGTGCTCAGACATTTATAAATTTGTTCCTCACTCAAGGTCTATACTATTCGTTCCTCCTCAGAATGACGGGGGGTGACCTTCTCTTGAACGTTCTTAGCTAATTCTTTGATGAACCTTTGGAACTATGAAGTGCCTAGATGTTCCTAATGTTTTTCGGATTCGACATGTTCCTTGTAGTCTTCGTAGTAGCCTCGGCAGACCCCGCAGTATCTATGACGGCTCCTGGGCTTCGGGTAATACTGAGTAAGTCATTGCTTACAATTTAGCTGATTTCGAGGAGGGATTCCCTCACTCTTCTGTTGTGGTCCTCTTGTAGGAGCTGCTAGCTCTCACGCTAGGAGGAGGGCAGATGGAAGGCGAGAGTGAAGTGTCTGGAGTCGTGGTTGAAGGTTGGAAGAGTGGAGGTGTGCTTCAGGTGTTTTCTACATGTTGAAAGGGGTACTTCTTGGGCAGAGGGGCGAAGTTCACTAAAATCTATCCTTTGATGAACAGGTCGTGGCGGCCCCTGATCCTTAGACAGTTCTTTGAGTACCTTTGTCTTTTTGTTCCCTTTGTCATCAATCACTAATCACTCTTGAGAATATTTATTGAGAGAGAGCCCCAACCATTTTGAATATAAAACTAATTACTTTCCACAGCCCAGCCTCCACCCAATCAATTTTTCTGCCTGCCCTTTATCTTATCCTTCTGCCTTTTAAGAAGAGGTCTCTTTTATTCAGGAATTTATCCTCAAAGATGGCGGTTTTAAAATGTGCAAGGCGTGATGCCGTTATCTGCAACAAAATAACTTGGTTTAACTGTTCAGGGAGCCTTACTGAAGAAGCTGGCACTCTCAGAAGGATCGATCTTGCCTGGTTTATAGAGAATAAATAATTATCATAATCTTCTGGGCTGATAAGATCATGTTATGAGGCATATCATAAAGTTACTTGTAAAATATAGAAGGAAACATGTCCAATCCGGTGGGAATCAGAGTGGTGGCTTAAGGGAGTTGGAGGGGCATTATGTAGACAATATCTTCGTTGAGGAGAAGTTCTTTTTTTATATCATTCTTTTTCTATGAAATAGGACTGCGAAAGGGTTCAAACTGCATAGTATTTCAGGCGCCAGAAGCATCAGATGGCCCTAATGAAAGAAATTAAATCCATATACGTGCTCAATAGCAACAAAACCACACACCTTAAAAGTTGTCATACTCCTGGACAATCTAACTCCAGGATGCTTAACAAAAAGAGGACCACCACCCACTCTCAAGCCTCCCTTCACGATCAAATTCACGAGATATAAAAAATTAGAGGGAAAAAGAAAAAGAGCAAGTACTCCTTTGACCAGGATCAGAAAAATATATGTGCTAATGGATGGCTGTAGTTCGGATAAAAGGTTGATAAATCCATGGAGCACAGTCTCAACAGGGCCAGAGAAAGAGTGAGAAACCTCAAAAAAAGAGCAACAGTATCGACTATATTTCTAAAGGATGGTGTCAGACTCGTTGACGCCGAGAAGTCTATGATAGGATAGTAAAAAATTAGGGATATCTGGAAGCTGTCTAAAGGGGGTAACCCAAGCTAGGAAAAATTCTTTCGGTTGTCAGATCTATCAAAGGCCATGAAAAATAGCGTCGTGTTAAAAAATGCCTACCAGGCCTGTTTACACTCCAAGAGCTACACAGAGTCCATGAAGGAGGAGTTGAAGCATCAGAAGTTAAGCTCGTTTGTGTATCTGAACGAGAACCAGCTCAAGCTGCCCCAGAAGCGGATGAATGAGCTGATGAGGGACAACTTTTTCATGGCCTGAGGTCGAAATTCTCGTGATATCAGAGTTATGAATTTAAATCTGTTATAGAATATACAAATTAAATAATGGAAAACAAGTCGATAAAGAACAGACTCTACCAAGCTCTGGGGAGCCGTTCGCCCAAACATCCCTTCCTCCTCTAGGATACCACCAACAACCTTGCTCCCATCCTCAAACCCAAAAAAATACATGATCTAACGGCAACTACTCATGGAAAACCTGCCCCAGTCTACAAACAGGGTAAACTCCTGCTGAAGCCCGTTCACACTCCCGAAGTAAGCAAAAAAAGACCAGTCGAAGTGGCACAAGAGAGACTCTCAAAGGAAGCTAAGTCGATGCTGGATGAAGGTAAAAACAGAATACGGTCAAATCTGAGGCCTCATGACATTTTCCAGCTGTACGACAATTTTCCTGAAATGATGGAAGATTTTTTCTATCTCAATAGGCTACAGCACCCCTATGACTACCAAATAGTGACTTATTCCAATCGCAACCAGGCAGAGTACATGACGATAAGCAGTCAGGGAGTAACCCTCTACCACGACAAGGAGGCTGAGTTTTTAAGCAGATAAGCCTGGCTGTCTGACGAGAAAAGATACTACGCTCTCCAAAGGATTTGCTTCTTCAAGCAGTACAAACTCTCAAAGAACTTTAGAATCTGGAAGAATAAGATGAGGAGACATTACATGAGAGAAATGTCGGGAATCCTCAATGAAAACCTCTTTCTGACGATTGACTATCCCAGAAGATGCCTTTTGGAGGTCAAGTGTCACACAAACTATCTCAAGGACAACATTCCTTTCTTTCCCTACGACAATCTCGAAAAACTCACCCCAGAAGAGTTTGTGGAGCTTTTGGAAGAGCACAGATAGAAAACGTTACTGAAAGGAGTAAGAGATGTGACTGAGCACATAACTTAGAAGTTGGTGTGGGCTGTGACCGAAGAGATCAACAAGTTCAAGATTGAAAACAATATAAAGATAGAGGCAGTCAATGAGGGACAAAGTGGAAACAAAGAAGGATACGTTTACTCCCAAGAGGCCATTCTCAAGAAAAAGTACAAGAAGGTCTACAAACTCATCAAGCTTGCAGACAGCATCTTGCAGGAAGCTAAAATAGAAATGATCATCAAATGCCTCGAGCAACTTCTCGAAAAAATAAAATAACTGCAGTCTGAGGACAAATAGCCTTGGCTTACCTGTAGTGCCTACATTGAAGAAGATGGCTCAGTCACCTGGGAGCCTAATTGTTAAGCTTTGAGCTCTCTTTTCCTGGATGCCATCAAAAAGCATGTGAAGTGTCTCAACGAGCAGAATGTAAAAATCATCAACAACCCTATCTTTGCTCGATACAAGATGGCGGACTATGGATAATCAAAAACCGAGGAAAATAGAAACAGCCTGAAGGGAATGGTGGAGGAGTCACCCAGCTACTTCCCTCTGTTGAGATAAATCGAGGACGTTCTTGTTTCTGAGTTCAACAAAACCGAAACCGAGGAAGAGCAGCTTCAGAAATTTATTGAGATATACAGAAGACACAAGCAGCTGGGAGATATGAACAGAATATTCAAGGAGAACAACGCAGTTGACTTGTGCATCAACGTTGACCAATGGAAACACGACGAGAGGGAGATGGCTGAGTTGAGCGAGGACAAGAAGGGAGAGCTTTTGCTATACAACTATGCCGTCTTCAGAAAAAACATCATCAACCTTCCTAAGCAGACACTTATCAATTTTTTCTCCCTTCTTCCCTCAGAAACCTCCTCCAGGTGCATGGATCTTGTCACCGAGTGCTACTCTCTGCTGAACTCCATCAGTGTTTACCCCACCGAAATATACAGTTTTGCCGGTTTCAGCAAGTCGGTCAAGTTGGCTGGAGAAAGATTGGAGGACATCAGGTCGGCAGGGTCCTAAATATGCCTGATGGTTGATCTGATGGGCAAGAACAAACTTGGTAACTTAGAGCTTTATAATACCAAAAAAATAGAGGTTCTAAACTCCATCAGTGCCCTAAAGAGTAAAGTTGAGGAGTCGGAAGCCAAATAAAACGAAAGCCTCAGTCGATTCAAAAGGTAAAATGAGACAGAAATCGCCAAAATTAAGGCCAGTGTAAAGGATTTGGAGGGGAAATTCAACTCAATCGAGTTCAATCAGATTCAGGCGACCCCTCGAAAAATGAAATAAATTTTGGCCAAAATAGGTTAAATTATGCCAACAATCAAAGCTCTTGAGGTCCAATCTCTTAGAATTACATAAATTGAGACCGAGCTGAACATGGTTGTCACTAATTTCCAGGAGGTTCACTAGCTCTATGAGAACACTCTCTTGGTCCACGACACTTGGAGCTGCAGGGATGAATGGAAAAACCTTCTTGTTAACCTTTATCACAAACACTACTGTGAGGTTAATTGCGAGGAGCTAAAAAAAAAATGGGAATGGTTCTCCAACAAAGTTCACTCTCTCATGAAGTCCCTTCCTGAAAACTAAATACTCAAGAACCTTCTTCAGGAGCTGGGAGAGGTCGAGGTCCTGATTTAAACGATTGCTGCCCTAAGATGCCCCACACTCGAAGACAAGTCATGGAGGGAGATATCTGAATATTTGGCCTACGAGCTGGGCATTGACAATGAGGACGAGTTTCCCTTCAAGAACATTGCAAACCCAAGCTACACAGTCAAGTGGCTCCTGTAAATCAATATTTCTGTCTACAAGGAGAAGATCGAGTTCATCGTCAGAAAGTCAGAGAAGGAAAAAGAACTGATTGTGCAGCTAGGATAATGCAAAAACTACATCTCTAACCTTGTCTTTGAGATTGTCCAGAAAAAAAATGAATTCTATATTTTTGCAGAAAATAGGGAAGTCCAGGCGAAACTGCATTAAAACTTGGCTCTCCTTTACAGCATGCTTGGAAACCAGTACAGCCAAAGTGTTCAGAACGAGTCAGAAACCTTGATCAAGCACTACGAGTACACCGAGGAGTTGATGAAAGCTGCTCTTGATTTCACTCTCCAATGGTGCAAATACGAGACCTACTTCGATGGAACTTCAGGATCCCTCAAATTGCTGGCAAAGGAAAGCAAGGAATTTGCCAACTGGTAGCTTCAATGGAAGAAAATAATCAAGATGATCACATCAGACAGTGTTTCTTTTTACAGAAAGGTATGCGATGAGACCCTCGGGGTCAACTGCAGCAGGAGCACTATGAAACAGGTTGCTAAGATCAACGGAGGAATGGAGCAGGTCAAAAGGGGTCTTGATGAATTTTTGGAAAAAAAGAGAGCAACTTTCCCCAGATATTGCTTCATTTCCGACGAGCAGCTACTGATGATGTTTGCCAACCTCGACAACAAGGAGCCCATTACAGCCCACTTCGTTCCTGTCATTTACAAACACATTCAAAGGATAAACTACAGGGAGGACACGAAGGACACCCTGCTCAGCATCGTAAGCAAAGAAGGGTAATAGTTCGAGCTCAAACAAGTAAGCTTCAAGCTGCAGTCATAGATGGAGGACATATTCAAGCTGACTGAGGAACAAATCAAGAAAAGAATGTCTGACCTCATCAAGAGTGTCTTCATTAGATACAGCTAAGAGGAAATCAGCAGATAGAAGATGATCCTCGAGAACAACACTCAGGTGGTCCTGGCCATCGACTTCATCGCATGGGTCAGGCTGGCAGAGGAGACCTACCTGTGTCCTGAACCCATTGGTGACCTTTATGACTGGCTTTCCATTCAGCATGAACAAATTAAGGAGTTGAGCAGGCTGATGAGTAGTTAGCAGGACAAAATCGGGAAATACAAGCTACTATAGTTCATGTGCCAGTCCATTTACATGAGGGAAAAAACGGAAGCATTGATCAAGAACAACATTTCTTCGACAGATTGCTATGAATGGGAAAGGACCCCCAAAATATGCATGGCAGGAAATAACTCAGATATCAATTTTAGGCAACTTGGCCACAAGCTGGCATACTGCTACTAATTTTTGGGAAGTTCGCCTATAAGCATGATTGAGCCCGAGACAGAAAGAGTCTGGCTTAATGTTGCCCAGGCTATCAGTACCAGAGATATCGTCTGCTTGGGATATGGAGCAGACAAAAAGATGGAGACAGTAAGGAAACTAGGATGGATGATTGCTCAGGAAGTTCAGCAGGTCAATATTGGAGAGCAGATGAACTTCAATGTATTGGAAAAGTTTGTCAATGGAGGCGTATACACTGGAGAGTGGATTGTCTTCAACTGGCCTCAAACTGAATAAATGCTCGCTTTTCTTGCCACACAGATCAGCAACGCCAAAAAAATTATGGCTGAAGCCACTTTAGAAAAAAATAAAAATGCGATCAGCTCCAACCCGAACTCGGCCTTTTTCTTGGCCTTCGATAAAATGACCCAGTGTAACATTGAGGGTCTGATGACTCCCTTCTCTCACAGAGCCGTCACTCTCCATCCTCCAAATCTTGAAAGAATCTGTCAACTCTTGGCTGAATCCCATGGACAGCCTGCAGAGCTGGCTTCTAAGGTGGTTAGAGTCTGCAACGTCATGAAGGAATGTTTTGAGTTCACTTATTGTCAAGTGTTCGATCGAGACTTTGTGACTGAAGTGATGAGCAGAACTATCGAAATTATCCATTCTTACGATTGGCTGAGAGGAATCAAATGCAAGGAGTATTATGAGTACATAGTGTGTGAATCCCTTGACCAACTGTTGCTTCCCAAGTTGCAAAAAGATGACAGTAAAGTCTATGAAACCTTGAAAAGTTCAATGGTTCCAAATTATGAGAAATTCAAACTAAGGCATCCGTCTCATTACCAGAGCTAGTTGCAAGGAAAAATCAAGAAATTCTTGGAAGGAACCACTTGCTGCAAGAAGAATAATGCTGAGTACATCTCCAAGTTGGAGCTGTTTGTTACGGGAGTTACTTCTAGCAAAATTGGAGTTGTCTTGGTGGGTCAGCCTCTCTGCGGAAAGAGCACTCTCGTGAACCTAGCTGTCAACTTCATGAGGAGCCAGTCGAAGGAGGCTCTTAAGGTGCATAGGATCTACCATAAGGCCTACAGTAGCTAAGATGTTTTTGAGAACGACAAGACTCCTGTCATTTTGACTTAGTCCATGAACGACCTCACCTGCCAGAATTGGGTGATCTTCGATGGCAAAATCTCCCAACAGTACCTTGAGCTGTTCGGAAGAGATGCGTAGATATATGTGGTGCCGAACATTGGGGTCTTTACTGCCGATCCAAAGATGAAATTTGTCTGCGAAACCTACGACATCAGCAACGTCAGCCCTGCCATTGTGGGCAACCATGAAATAGTCTCTCTTGGGGAAGGGCTCCTGACATCCGATCAGATGGTAAGAACAACAGTAGCAGAACTATAGCTCTAGGGCAAGCTTGTCAACTTGAGTCCGGACGCTGTTGAGTGGTTGGTAGGTGGACTCATCAGTTCTCTCTCCAAAGTATAGAGCAAAAGCATCTTCAAGAGCAAGCTCATTAGCTTTGCTTACCCGATCAGCAACATGGAAATAACTTTTAGATGTCTTCGCTTGATGAAGGCAATCTTCAAGCTCAACTGGGAGAGCATCAGAGACAAGGAAAAAAATGCCAAAAAAATGATCGACAGGTTTGTCTCTTGGCTGGTCTATTGGAGCTTGGTGGGCGTCGTCTTTGTCGATGATGAAAGCAAGTATGAAAAGTTGGTAGTTGAGGTCACCAAAAACTAAAATAGTATCAACTAGGAGCTCGGAAACTGCATTGTATACCCTAATTGCGGCCTCGAGGTTCAGGTTATCAGCGGGCTAAGAACCCAGAGCAGTCTAGGAATCCCTGAAAGAGGCATCATCACCAACTTGCTCAGGACTGACCTTTTGGGAGACAGTGAGATCACCAAGAACAATAAATTTTTCTAATAAATTGTAATCTCAGAAGCCCTCCTTATCAGAGTCAACTACTCTGAGTCCAACAAATACAACTACATCGCTCAGATGTCCAGTATTACTGACACCCCCACCATGCTGATTGGACCTCAAAACTCAGGCAAAAAGACAATCACCGAGCTGTACGCCAAAAATATGAGAGCCAAAACTCAGTTTTACTCGATAAGGTACAGAAACAGAGAGAGTCTGACAGGACAGATAGAAAAGCCATTCCGAAGGCTGAATGGGCTGAAAGGCATCGTGATGAAGTCGACAAGCGCAAGTAAACAATTAGTGGTCTGCGTGGAGGACCTTAACCTCGACATGAAGAACTAGAGCACCAGTGAATTACTAAGGATGCTTTTCAACGAAAAAGGATACTTCAACAAGCAGGCGCAATGGTTGAACTTTGACAACTGTTCATTCTCCCTGATCACCAGCAAATTAGCCACATCCCCCGATAACCTCAGGCTGCTTCCCCGAGTCAATCTCTTCCAAACTGCTGCCAACACTGCCGAAAAATTGCATTCTATTTACTACCCTTATCTCAAGAACTGGTCAGCATTCAACGGGTTGGGAGGTGACCTATAGCGTGTGTTCAGCAGTTAGAACGGAGACACTATCCTTGACTCGATCATTTCTGTCTACAAGTTGCTGGATGGAATGTACAAAGAAGGGGAAAAGGATTCAATTGAAAGTCTGCTCGTGAAGCCAAGAATTGGAGATATTGCAAAGGTGCTGACCTACATTTGCAGGACCCCTGAGGCAGGCCACTACAACATGGATTACTACTATGAACTATGGGCTCACGAGGTCCTGAGAGTCTTCGGAGACAGACTGCTGCTGTCCTCTCATAAGGAAGAATTCTACAAATAGATGAAGAAGGAAGCCTTAGTCAAGTTCAAATAAAATTTCAGCGTCAACGAGGAGTCTCTTTTCAACTTCACCAGTCTGGGGATCGAGAATGACAACTGCTACATCAGAGTGGAAGATCCTTCTTTCCTTCACAATTACATCAGCAATCTGCTCTAGTCGGATTAAATCAGTCTGCCACTGAAGTTCCTGTTTGGAGAACTCATTAGCTACCTCCTCAGAATTCACAGAGTCATGACCGTTGAAGGATCACACTTACTTCTGCTATCTCACAATCAAAAAACAGCCAATTATCTGATTAAGCTTGCCTGCCAGGTCAGTCAAAGTTTCTGCTATGACCTCAACAAAGAAGTTCTTTCTGTGGATAAACACATCGAACCAACTCTTTTCTTCAAGGAAAATGCCTGCTTTACCGAGAAAGTTGCAAATCTTGGATAAGATGCCATATACCAGCTGGCCTGTCTCTTGAATGGAAATGTTTATGATTTCCAGATGAGCTCTGAGACAAAGGAAAAGGTCAAGAGCAGCCTAAACAAGAAGGAGAAGATCGATACCGGAAAGAAGGAGTCAAAAGCCTATGGAAAAACAGCTAAACTTTAGCAGTTGAAGCAGGAGCAGAAGGAGGAAGACCTTGATATTCTAATGATGGAACAGTTCATGTCTCTTGCTCATTTCATCCTCCAAACTTCCCCTCTTTCTGGTAACCTTAGAGCTTTCCTCAAGACAAAAGCTGACATTGTTGGAAAGTTGCATTTTAGTTGGATCGACATTCCTGGTACCTCTCTTGTCAATGTATCCAAGCAGATCCTCAGCTTTGATCAGGAAATATAAAAGTTGAAATTGGAGGGTCAAGACGACGAGGCTTTGATTCAAAAGGTCAAAAAAATATATTAGGCTCAGAGCCCAGATCAGATGTACTTCAATGATTTTATGATCATTTGTGAAAATGTCAAGAGCGAAGGAGTCAGACTGGGAAACCATCTTAACATGAGAATCAAAGAGATCGAACAGGGAAAATATAACTGGCTCAAGATTAGGGATTCCATAACTGAAAAATAAACAATGATGAAGTGCATCCAAGATGAGCTCGATGAAACCAATGCCACAGTAGAGGAAAAATCTGCCATTTTTGAAGGCGCCAACTCGAAACTGAATGAACTGCAACTCGCCAGCTCATCCGATGACCCCAACGACTAGCTCCTGAATGCCCTTAAAGCTCAGAAAGAAGAAACAGAAGCTGATTTCAAGACCGTTAAGGACAAGAAGGATCGGCTGGAGACAGAGAAGAAGAAGATTCTGAAGGGAATCAAGATAGGAAACGATTACCTTTAGTTGTTCAACAACTCCTATGACATATTTGACACTGGCAACAAGGTGGCTAGATAAAAGAAAAGCCTTCTTCACGACAAGCTAATCATAACGTGGTGTGCAATTTCCTTCCTGCCCAAAGTTCCAGCAACAGAGTGGCTCAAAACTATCAATGGCTGGCTGGACATTGTTGAATCTAGAATTCCCCGGCTGGCTGATGTTCAGGATATTGTGTCAATGATGAACGAGCTGATGCCTCAGCCTCAGATCAGGAAGGACATCTTTTGCCCTGAGTCTGAGCTGAAGATAAAGACTGTCCTTTGGATGCTGCATTACTACGAGTAAACTAGTCTCTATGGAGGAATAATGAGGGTCTACGATCCAAAAGGACTTCTTCCGACTGCTCTTCAAAGACTCAGCAGCAACGTCAATAGCCACTATCATATTTTCAAGACTTTCGACAGCTACAACCGAGAACTGAGATCAGAGGTCGAAACATTTTGCAAAACAAGAAACGGAGTTATTGTTTTTGAGAAGGAGGAAAACATCGATGAACTTGAGGGGTACTTCATCGAAAGAAAGATGGTAAACTACTTCAACAAAATAATTGTATACTCCAGTGAATAAAAAGCGGATATATGTCTCTATTGTGTTCCAGGTCAGCTACAAGCCTCAGTGGAGGACTTTACCCTCAAACTCGTCAATTCTGGCATGCACACTTAAAGACAGCTGCAATTTTAGCAACTGGTGAAGGAAGAGGAGAAAAAGGAAGAAAACTCTTAACTTCTATTCAGAGCCTGTGCTAACATTAATGAAGAGACAGAGACCTACGGAGAGGAAGTGGCAAAATACAAAGGACAAATCAGTAGCCATCAGTAGACCATCAACTCCATCAGAAGCGAGATGAATGCCAAAAAATATCTATCCCTACCAGAACTGGGAATGGTCAGCTAAATTGCAACTTCTTTGGAGAAAGTCTGGCACAGAGAAGGAGTTGACTTCAGATATCTCGAAAACATCCACCAAGCTGCTCTCAGGCTGAAGTACGGAGGGTAGTATGAACAGATGAGCCAAGAAGAAAAAGCAAAATAACTGGAAAAAATCATCGAAGTCACTCTGGGATAAAATCAAGGAACATCCCTTCAAGAGCAACTTGCTTACTGTAAAAAGTGGAACGAAGAAGGTAGGCTCCTTCTATTAACACCCTGCCGATTGTTGCTTTCTGAGCTTGAATAGCAAAAATATCAGCTAGTCAATTTGCTAACTCTCAAGGAAGGCTCAGGAGATCAGAGTGAGCCCAAGGTGTACTATAATTTCATGCCTCACCTCCACAATAGCCTGTTGGGAGACCTCATAAAGAAGGAAAAGTATGAATCACAAGGAGACATGCTGAGACCATTGATTCTGATGGCTCCCCTTCATCAAATAGACTCCTCCATTCTGAAAAACAACAGGGTCATCGTAGTCGCCAACAAGGCCAAGCCTCTTTTATAATTTGAAGAAGGATACTCAAAGCAGGAGGTCAGGGGGATGGAAAACGTCAGGAGATACTTAAGGTCAATAAGCAAAAATAGATGTCACCAGGAAAAGCTAATTGAATATATAGACATAAATTGCGAGAAGTGCAAGGACGAAAATGAACTGGTCACCTTGATATCTGAAAGTGCTGATATTCAAACAACCAACCTTGTCAAAGAATTGCTTCAATGTGAAGGAGAAAAGCTAAATTAAGTGTTTGCATCTTTGAAAGTCAAAAAGCAAAAAGCAAATATGATGGACCAAAACGGCAAAAAAATCATGGTGTCCGCCAACATTCAGGAATAGCTGCCCTTCACTTTCAATCTATCTGAGTTCCACTCTTCCAAAGATGCTCTTTCGACCGACCTCATCTCAGAGTGCATTGCCTTCAACAAGAGCATCAAGCTTGTTCGAGAACAGCTGAAAAAAAATCAGTACGAATGGGAGGTTGAGGAAGATCGATTCGAGGCATTGAAAGAAGAAACGATAGCTGCCATGAATCAATCTTACTCTTTACTAAAGAAAAATCTTATCAAAATGCAGGTCCTAGCAACAAGCCATAAGGTTGTCACAAATAAAGGTACTTCAAACCAGGGACTCAATTTCCACAAAGTCTTAAACCTTCCGGATTAAATGATCAATGCCAGAACCCTGTGTCTTTTGAAGTGTAGAGCTACAAAAAAATTCAAGACAGGCCTTTTCAACATTGGACTGGTCTGGAAAGTTCCAACCAGCACATTTAGCTTTGAATAAACTGTGACATCCTCAGATCTATGTCTTTCTGTGCAGGCCAAGGTGCAAGACTACTTGAAGGTGCTTACTGGAGAGCTGGCTCGGGAAGATGATGACGCCAGTCTAATGGAGGTGATGGTCTGTCCTGTTGTCAAAAGCCACGAATCCAAATCGGTAAATCAAATTGCGTTAATTCCTCTGAAGAGAGAGGAGAGTGTGCTGGGAATGGTGGAGATAAGCAGAGGAGACCTTGATGTAGAAAACTTGCTGGGCATGGACCAGCTGTCGCTGAGACTAGAGGTGATGAAATGATATGTGATGTTTTGTTTATATAATTCATCAGAGGATCATTAACTTCAGTAATATTTTCAAGCTATCAGGACATTTGGGTTAGGTCAATTTCCTTCTTTTCCTTCAAGTGATGGAGGTTGGGGTGGTCGCATTGATAAAAGACAATGTCCAGCAGTTCCTCCTGAAGTTTGAAGGTAGCAGGGTCGATCTCTACCTTCTTGTTGCTCATCTTTACCTTTTCAAGAAAGCCACTCAACAAGGAATAGCCTTCCTTGGCACAGAAGAAGTATGGGGCTGATCTGTGCTCGTAGCCTTTGTCTGTTATTTCGTGGAAGGCTACTGACTATTTACTATTTTTCCTAAGGGCTCCCTCCAGCATCCTACCATGAGATATGTGGATCATCTCCTCTGAACAATGAACTATTAGGGCCTTACAATTATTTATCTTCAGGGCCAGTTCAACTGTTCCGTATTTTTATTCCTGAAACCTCATGGCTTCTCCGTTGAGAAAGGCATACACTCCACAAACTGGAGAGATCAACACTCGTGGCATTTGCCCCTCTAGTGAGAGAGCTGAGTATGTTCCGAAGCTGAAGCCACAGAGAATCGTTCTGTGAAGATCGTAGCCTTTATTGAGGGTCCAGGCCAGGACCAGTTTAATATCTTATTCGTAGCTGCTAAAGCTCATTTTGCTCTATCCCTCTCCTGTGTAGTCGTATGCAACCACAGCCATTTTGTACTTGTTGTATAGGGACAGGGCGTAGTCATAAACAGAGTTGAGGTTGGACCCGCTGCCGTGGCAGTAGACAAGTATATGCCGTTATTATGACGTTTCCGGGCAGGGGAAGTAGATCAGAGGAACGTGGGACCTTCCAGTGCTCAGGAATAGTAAGTTGCTTCGATCGAAGTTGTATTTGTCAGTCATTCGAGGTTCAGCGCATAGTTTGACCCCCAGATCAACTATTTTGAGGGCACTTGCCAATTTGTACTTGAGAGGTGTCTCATGGACGACATCAATGCTATTTTCCTCAGGGTTGAGCTGATTGAAGTCCGCAGTGACAGGCAGTTCTTTAAAGCAGTTTGCAAAGAAGTTGTTCATGACTATACTAGTTGCCAATAAAACTTATGGAAGTAACGTGAGGGTAACTGGAAGTAGCTTAAAATTATACAGGCAGGCATGAATCACTGGGGCTTTATGGGCTTCTTGGGTCTCTTCTCTGACTCCATATAATACTTTTGACTATGCTTGAAGGCCTATATCTATGACCGTTCTCCTATTTATGTCTTCTTGATCCCCGATCCTCTGTATTTCTTGTCCTTCTCCTTCACTAGCTGTTTGCAGTGCTCGGACTTCACATACATGCTGATGGCCTGTTAGTTGTCTATGTTCTTCAGCTCGGGCATCTTGATCGATATCCACTTCTTGGTCATTCGTTTCATGATCTGGTCCAAAAATCCAAACATGTGGGGGACACTAAAGTTGAAGGCATTGTATCGAGCAGGCAGGTAGTACTTCGGGTTGCTCTCCTTATACTGTCGAATGTTGAACTGAGAGTTCTGGATAGATAGATTTATACGCTAATGGTGAGAATAGCTCCAAGGTTACCATAGCTTCCGCAGTAATTAGGTGCTGAGAAGAGAGTGTAAACCATAGGAATGTCCTTCCACTTTGGCCAGAAGTGCTGCTTGTAGCCCTACAGCTGGACCTCGTGGGCCCTGATTATTGTTATGAGCTTCTCCCTCTTCAGAAAATTTCTGGCATGATCACTACCGAAAAAGATGGAGCAGTTGCGTTGATAATTAGGGATGTATAGATTTTGACTATGAGTGCTTCCAGTGTCATCTTGGACGGGGTCTGCCCAGACTAGATCACAGAGAGAGCCCGTCATGGGGACCTCCACAAACCTGTTTAACTTATTGAGCTATTAGATTGACTCTGCTAAGGTGGTGATCCCTCCATGGACGCAGAAGTAGCTGTCGTTGATGATGCAGACTAGAGGCAGGGAGTTGAAGGCATGCACCAGGAAGTAGTAAAAGGCCTGGTCGTATTTTTAACAGGCCTCATCGTAAAAATTCATGGTCTGGGTCATTTGCATAGTTTAGTGGTTTCCCCGAAGCATCAGCACTTTTTTAGGGTACTTGAGCTTAAGGGCCATAAGGAGGATCATGCATTCGACTCCCATAGGTCCCCTGTCGACGTAGTCTCCCAGGAAGAGAAGGTGTTATTTAGGCTATTACTGGAGAGAGGGGAAGAGACTGATGATTTTGAGGAGGTCGTAGAACTGTCCGTGAATATCACCGATGCAGATGACAGGCTCCTGGATGAATATGACATTGGGTTCATTCTCTTGATGGAAGAAAGAGTACTGGCAATGTTGATGAACCGTTCGCATAGGTGCTTCAGCCACGACCTTGGCAGTTTTTTCTCATCAGAGAGTAACTGCTTGAGGAGTATGATGTTAATCTTGTTGTCCTTTCCTAATTGCTATTCGAGGTTGTTCATCATGTTATATCTTACAAATCGACTTTACCAGCCCAGTAGCTTAAAATAGGCATCTAAACAGACCAGAGAGTGAGGGCCGCGAAGGTACTCCTATGATGAATTACCTTCTTTATGGCTTAAGGTAAACAATAATTAATATGGCGAGTTAGAAGAGCTTTCGGTCTAACGGAGGCCTGAAAGTACTACAGCAATAGTTTCTTTAAGTGCCGGCTGAGGAGGAAACCCTTTCCAAATATAAAAGCGAGGATGGGAAACTGTAAATAGGGCATAGGGTGATCATTGGAAATCTTGATGAGTTTTACCTTCAGAGAGAGAACGAGGAACTGGAAGGCGACATTCTGAGATTGATCGATCAGCTGGAAGAGTAGAAATAAACAAGGCAAAGCACTTCAGTTCCTGATTAAAAGTCGATGCTAAACCCGTAGTTGATAAACATAGCAATAAAATTGCTAGGGACTATCAGGCAAAGCCAGAGGGTCAATCAGAAGATCATCATGATCACCAAAATGCTGAACAATAAAAATAATCAACTAAAGGGTGAACTTCAAACAATAAGGCAGCAATTATAGGAGGCCCATGAAAAAATGCAATAGTATCAGTCAGCCTCAACATCATAATAGATAAAAAGGAATAGTAAAGAGTTCATGGAAATAGGGACTGACCCAGTTGAGCTTTAATAGCCCAGAGTTGAATTATGTCACAGGTAACTTCAGACAAAAATGAAAGATGAGCTCAGCATCCAAGGGGTATTGAGTTTGGTGGTTATTGCTTAATCTCCTCCTCGAATGCTGTAGATCACTCCTCAGAGTAGCCTCCTTCTATCTGTGAAGGAGGAGGAAAAACTTTAAACATAAATAACTGAGGAAGACGAGCCGACCACTCAGCAAATATACTCTATCTAGAAGGCACAAAATCAAACTCTGACCACTTATTTCAAATAAATATCCTCATCAGAAAATTAAGTCAGCTACAGCTAACACGTCATCGACGATCTTCAAAAATTGGGAAAGCACAGTGAAGTAGCCAGGGCATTTATTCGGCTCCTGAAGTAGCACAGATACCTGAAGGTGTGTTTATAGAAATCCCTCGAGACAGACCATCAGGCTGAGGAGTAACACAACGACCGAATCCTATAGATATATCATGAGGCCAGACAGTAGGTGGATGGTCGTAGGTTCACTGAAGACAAAAAGTAATAATGCAGCATTTATTGATTTTTCTTTACTGAATGACAACTATACTTCTATGTCGCATAGGCAGCTGAATTGACACTCTTTGACAAGGAGTTGTTGAAGATGATAGTTACTGAATGGCCCATTTTGGACTACATATAATAATATTGAAGAAAAATACAAGTTCATGACCATGCTAAAGAAAGGAATTTCATAGATATCTGTCATATCCGATAAAAGCTTCCTAGACGACACCTCCCTTCTGGAATCATCTTTAGGACTAAAACGTCTCACTAGGAAAACAGACCAAAGTACCGCCTCTAGAAGAAGCCTCTCCAGGCGCTCTTCTTCCAAATCAAAAGAAAAATCAGACATCGACTGCTTCTTCATCAAAATGAGCTCTCTCAACATGCCCCTTGACAATAGCTCTATTTCAACCCGCAGTAATGCTCTCCTTAGAGACGATAGCAATCGCTAGAAGAAAAGGTCTCCCACGCCTTTGCCTGGACATCTGATGAGGAGGCGGTAGAAGGAGAGAGAAAAGGAGAGGAAGGATCTGGACATATAAGGATAGTTGAAATTAGTAGAGCTGCAGACGAAGTATAATATGGAGAGGGACAAGGTGAAGGCTTTTGAGAGGAGAGTTGAGCAGCTCGAGAGGTAGATCAAGTATAAGATAAAGAATATTGAATAGTTTTCAGTATTACTTGTAAAATATGAATAAAGGTAAAAGGAGATGGCAGACAAGCTCAAGAGGTCTCAAGACATAGCCATTGAAAACGAGTCGAGCTTAACGTAAACTAAAAGCAAGCTTGAAAAACTAAAAAATACAATAAAAATAAACAGGTATTCCTAGTTAGAGGTCGATAATGGAAAACTGCGGAAAGACAAGTAAAAAATGGAGAATAAAATAAAATAGTTATAAGCATAAAATAAAGAGACAGAACAAAGGTGCCTATTCCTCGAAAAGGAGCTCTTTGCTCTAAAAAGGAAAATGGAATTGCCTAGAGGGGCATCTGCTGGAAAGGGGTAAAAGGGATAAAGTATGGCCAGCATGCTCAAAGCGAGAGACTAGTATGCTCAAAAACTTTAGGAGAAGATCGCTAAGCTGGAGATCAAACTTAATTTCATGAACCGGAAAAAGCTTGAGGAGATTGAAAAGTTCAAAGAGAAGAAGGATGCGGAAATGCACAACTTGAGAACAAAAATGGCCTATGTAAACTCTGAGCTTAGGATCATGAAAATTTAAAATTAAAAGCTTAAGGAAAGGAGCATCGACACCTCTTCAACTACCCTCATACCTCTCGAGAGAAAGAACTCCTTCCTGTCCAATAATGCTCCCAGCAAGCACTAGTAGATCTTCTGTTTGAGCCTCAGTCCTGAGCACAACTAAGCCTGATTAATATAGTCTCTGCTATCCATAATGATGTGGTTTATCGGATTATCAGAATATGCCACACTCGCAGTGCTCCCTCACCTCCTTGTTGTCCTTCTTGACGCCCTCGTCCAGCATAAATTCAGTCGTGGTACTTGAAAGCTCGTTGATGTACTGTTTTGACAGTTCGATCTCCTTCTCGTAGGCCTTGGACTTCTTGTCGAGGGCCAGATCGACCAGTCTTAGTTGACTAAGGTAAACATCCTCGAGCTTCTTTTTTTCTACCAGGGCATTACACTATCTCCTGAGCTGCTCGTTTTCATCATTGGCATGTGCTCTCTTCTTCTCGTTGTCATCGACCTCCTTTTCGTAGGCCTTGATCCTCCTGCCGATATTGATACATTCCTGAAAATGCTTGGCAACCTCGAATATTCGGTCAATATCCTTTTACAGGCCCTAAATGAGTAATCTAGTACTTTGAACTACTCGCATTCCCTGATCTTTTCCTCAGCTTCGAGGAACCTGGTGGTGATAACCTTCTGCTCCTCCTTGGCTGTAAAAGCATTGATTTTTCCAAGTCTTTCCTTCAGATCTTAGAGGGCCTCCTTCTGAGTGATGACTTGGCTCTTCATTGATAAGGTCTTACCTTGAAGTTCGGCCAGTAGTATTTGCTTTCCGGCTCGACGTACATGGCAACCATGATCCATTTGAAGACCTCGTTGGCAAGAGATTTTCTCTCTTCGATATCTATCTTTTTGAGCTATTTGTAGTTAATGGACTAGGCAGCTCTAATCCTTTGCTCGCAGATGGTCTTGAAGTTTTTCTTTTCTGTCTGGATGTTATGCTTCAGCTTCTCTTATCTCTGCATGCTCTCCTCTGCGGAGAGAAATCCATCGAGCTTCTTTTCTGCCTTATTAATCTCATGAGACAGCTGACTAAGCAAAGGCCTACCTTGTTGTGTTTGAGCTAGCATTCTGAGCGAATTTTGGAGAGTTTTTATCTGAACTGGTGGATGTTGTTGAGGAAGTTTTCCAGTTTGTTTGACTGTGATCAATCGATTGATACCTGCTTGGTTGCCAGATCTTTCTCCTGAGAAACCACCTCGTCTTTGAAGGAGTGGAATACCTTCTCAAGCTAGCTGATCTTTTGGTGAGAAAGGGCGTGGTGCTTGGTGGGATCCTTGAGCTAGACTGAACTCATTTCTATATTTTAAATAATAGGACCCAAAATGAATCTTCTATCTTGTCAGGAAACAAATACTGTACTACCAATTCAGCTGACCCTTTAACATTGACATAAATAATCGGACTGTTTAGGAGGGCCATGAATTGATACTGAGGGATCCGTGAATAAAATATATTTATAAGAATTATACTTATGTCATCCAACGACCTCACTGTCGACTCCATCATCAAAAAATATGAAAAAAGACAAGAACAACTCTCCTACTCTGCCCTCGGAAGTAAACTCTAGCAGATCGACACTTCTGGAGAAATCAGCAATAACCCGAAGTATGCCTCCAGCGGGGTAGAGACCCCAGAGTTCAGTAATTTCACTAAACGAAAATAAAAAAAGGATTCCTGCGAGTCGGTAGGACTAAGAACCCAGAAGAAAAGGGACAATGTCCATAGTCATAGTCGCAATATGTCAAACCAAGAGCAATATGAGCTCTAACACATGAGGAGAGATTACGACCTGATGGTGCGAAGGCTTCAAAAGACAGAAGAACAGCTATAGACCTATGAGAAGAACTACAGTGAGATGTGGAGAAAGTACGAAATGCTTCTGAAGGAAGGAAAAAAGTAGGGGCAATCTGCATAGTTGGAACAGAAACTCAGGCCAAAGGAGGTAGCTGAGCTTCAAGGGAGAATTGAGTCCTATGAAAGGTAGATCCATAATTTAAAGGAGTGCTTGGCTGCTAAAGATAGCAACTTATCAGCTGTGAAGGACAAGCTCAGAGAGAAAAGCCAGAGAATTTAGGAAGTAGATCGTCTTTTGGAAACAGTCAACTCTGAACTACAAATGATCAGAGCAAAGCAAACGAGAGACCAGGATATTGAAGACAGCAAGAACCTGCAGACACATTACCTTGTGGATTAACTCAGAGGGGAGATAAGTAAGTTGGAGAGGCTATTGAAGGAGAAGGATCAGGAGAAGAAGGAACTACTGCTTGAACTGGAAAATGGCCTTCTTGCGCACAAAGAAGAGCTGTAATTGGTGAGAACCACTTTCGATAAAGTGTAAGAGGAGTATAAAGAATGGATCGATGATGCTGGAAAGGAGAAGCTCAAGCTGATATAAGAGTATGAGCATATCTTGAGGGAAAATAATAAACTATCTTCAGGTCTCAACAGCAGCAACCTCAGCCTAGAACAGCTCTAAATGCAACTAACTGCCAAAAATCGGGAACTATAGGAAGTGATGGCATCAAATACACAACTCCAGAAGGAACTCAAAGCAGTGAGGTCAGAGGCAGATGCGACGGGAAGGGTAAATCAAGAGCTGATAGTGAAGATATCGACTCTAGAGAACAGCATGATTGAGAAGGTTGATTCTCAAAGAGTCAGAGAGGATGCATACGACAAGATCAAAGGCCTCTACCGTGCTGAGCAGGAGAAAAACAGAGAAATGAACAGCAAGTACAGCACACTCAACACGGAGTTTCAGGAGCTGAAAAGCAAGTGCACTTCTATTTTTAGTGAGCTATCAGACAGAAAAAATGCCAAAGAGAACCAAGGTTTAGAAGTAATCAGGCTTCGAAAGGATATACTGCACTGCAAGGAACAACTCTAGAAAACAAAAAATAACGAAATGGCTCTTTCAACGAAGTTAAACTAAGCAGTAGCGACTCTCAAAAAGAAAACTATGCTGGCTGAGGAGGATAAACAAGAGCTTATGACTGAGCTGTTGGCTGAGAGACTGGAGAAGGCAAGGCTCAAGGAAGAGCTAGCTGACACAAAGATCTCGTTAAAGAAGGAGTACGACCTGTCCATCGATAACACAAAAAAGGAGTTTGAGCAAAGAATAAAAGCTGGCATCACCAAGGACTATGGGGTGTGTGGACCAGACAGGGAGAAGGAACAGATGTACCTGCAGTTACGGGAACTGGAGCGGAGGTACGAACTGCTAAGTAGTTAGATGGTATCGATGGAGGAAGTAATGGGGATAGCTGCCAAGATGCACAAAAGGTACCAGCCAGTCAGATGACATGATATTTGTTTAGAGTTAATATTTGAGTAATATGAAGATTATTGTGATCAGACAGTCAGTCTTTTTAGGACTCCAATGTCATATCTGGTGACTGAACTCTAAAAGATGCAGGAGTAGGGAAGGGCCAAGCCGAGGAGGGTGAAAACATAAAAGAGGGCCTTGGTCTTGGCACTATCTCCACTGACAGTGTAACAAACATGTTCTTAGTGGTCCTGTACCTGGAATGTGTGGGTGTAGCTCTGGTAGCGATCACTTGTGTTTCTCATCACGAACTCATTGAAGGCAGCCTTGAACCTGTTTTCGCTTTGTTCGTCTGTGAAGTAGACCCTTTTGAGGTACTGTAGGAAGATGAAACTATTTTCGTCCTGGATGTTGGCCAGCTGTCCGCTTTCATTGGCACATTAGGAGACAGAGAATACCTGAGTCGCAGTGTGGGCGACCACCTTTCTCCTCCTGGTGCCCTTCTTGGTCCGAACAGTAACATAATGATAGCATTATATCCAGAAACAGAAGTAGCCTTGCCCACTGACCATCTTGTCGTAGGTGGGCTGGTACTACTCAAAGCTCTTTGTATTCTCTATGTAGCTCTTTATGTCGCTACAACAGCAAGCTGATATCAAGTAAATTAAGTATGCAATAATTGTTAGGCCAAAGAGAACTTACCCATAAAAGAGCCCCCCGTAAAAGCCAAACAAGCAGAAACATAGCATGCCAAGAAAAATGAGGTTGGTGACAGCAATGCAGCGGTGCATAGAGGCCTCTGTCCTCACCGGAACGTTTGTTTTGCCTAAACTGGGGTTCCGAATGTTGAAGTACATGGGCCCAAAGCCTCCAGCCACGCCCTCACAGCAACTTAGAAGGAGTAGGGAGTCTAATTGTTCAGAGGAATAGGCATCATCTGCATAGGGTCATCTGGGTTAGACTGGTAGGGAGGGTACATTTGTGCCTGGTTACTACTGTAGGTCTGAGGGTTGTTCCAGGCAGACCCGTTGAAGGGATTGTTCTGTGAGGCAGTTTTGTCAGCATAAGCATCATCAAACTATATGTTGGTCACTTCTGGAGCTCCCTTGTGATGGAAATTTACTTGCTATTCATCATTATATATGGAACTTTTTAAGTCCTACCAATAAATACAATCAATGTTTGAGCACATTGTTGACCCATACCCCGTTGATTTCCTTCTTCTAGCTCTTCAGGTAAAAGGTACCAAAGCCCTCAATAGCGTCACTCTTGAAGGACCCGCTGAACCTGTCCCCATTTGTCATGTACAACGTCCCAAAGCCCTCCTTGTGGTCCATCTTGAACTCTCCCTCATAGTATGTCCAGTTCAGCTCAGAAAGGTTGAACTTCTTATAAACGGTCTCCTCTATCACAGTAGAGGGGTTCTAGTTGTACAGGACTCCAAAGCCATGAAAGCAATTGCCTTTCCAGCTCCCAGAATAGCACATTTTACCACTGGGGTAATAAAGAACTCCATTTCCTTCAAATTAACTTTTGGGATTGAATTAACCTTCGTATCTGGCACCATTCTAGAAGTCCAGGTGTCCATACGTCCGGTTGCTTACTTTTGTGGCCTCCGACATTCTTTATTCATGTTTCTGAATAAAGTAGGACTTATTCTCGATGTTGCTGATGGAGGATGGTGAAGCTGGCCGGTCTGGCTGGCTGATCCTTTCAACAGGGGTCTAAAATTATCTAGTGTTGACCTTTCTGAACCCTTGGAAGCGAGTGTTTTTGGGGGTCGCAGTTGGCTCGATCACTTGAAGAGCTTGGGTTTGTGGGTGAAGCATTTTCTATGTCACGTGGACACTCTCTGTTATTTTAGCTGATATTTCATTACTTTAGTTACTGAAAGCTTAGACTCTCTCCACTTGATAGGCGATTGGCTGCTAGACCCTCACCTTTTGCTGCTAGGGAATATAAGCTATGTAGGCAGGGGGATCTTATTTTTTGAAAAATACAGTTTGATTTCGGGGAATGAATGGTGGAGGCTGAGAGGAACTCACTGGCCGAGTGCCTGAAACTTGCCTTATGCTGAGCTGACTATCTATAGGCAGAGAGTGAGGGTTTAAAGGTGGAGAGTGGGGGTCTATATGTGAAGAACGAGTTTAGATGGGGGCATACGATGGAGGCTATCTGCTGCTTCTGACCACCTGAGCATTAATTTATCTGGATGAAGGTGGAGGAGGACAATAACTGAAGGAAGGAATTTGTTGCTGGTTGTGAGATATGTTGACTCTGTACTCGCTCACTGGAGGGTATCTGTTATGACTGACTGGCCTATTCTCGTTTCTGGCACTATTGCTACTGTTGTTTCTGGCGGTCGACTAGTTCTGAGTTTGGTTGATGAATGTTCTTGCTGACTGCTTGATATTGGGCTAATAGAAGGACCTATACTGTAATGAATCTTCCTGAATGATGCTCTACCTGTCTGAAGACAGCTGCGTAGGATATTTTATACCATTTACTGTAAAGAAAGCAAGCCCACCCTTTCCTCTTCCTACTCCAAAAGCATGCACGTAAGGGTGTCCTTAAAACGGGGGCTCATTGGTAAATTTTAGGCGACCTTTCTCAGTCCTTGGCAATCGACTGTTTTCCTTGAATAGTCATAGTACTTGTCCATCATGTTCAAGGTAGCCAGCTCAAGAGTAAGGACAGCTAAGGAGTAAAGGTCAGCCTTAGCAGAATAAATATATTCTCCACTACCGCTGCGAATGTCCTGACTTAAGTAAAAATTACTGCCAGTTGTTCGGGAGCAAGGTAGGTGCCTGGTTTCGGAGGAACCCCATTCAGAATAGAAAAGTAAGGATGGGCCCGGTTGCACAACTGACTATCGATCAACTTGTAGGTATTCTAGGAACTCAGCACAATTGACTCTTTAGAAATGTGAACATTCTTGTAGCTGTTGTCGTGGAGAATGGTGATGCCCTTTACGACTAACCTCAGTAGACGGGTGAGCTAATCCTCCTCGAAAGGTTGATTGAACCTTAGTTTCTCACAAAAGACTGACTTCAGGCTGCCTGTCAAGAACTCGATGTACAGCATTAGCTTAAAAGTCTTGCCACACATCTCGGTCTGCTCTTTTCCCTAAAAATCCTTGAGCCTGATCAGGTACTTTCCTAATTTTTTATCACTGATGCTCTTGCGATAGGCCATTTCCTTTTTTTTGCGATTGAAGTCGGCTTCATTCATAGTGCTGACTAGCTTGATCAGCAGCTTCTCTTGGGTCTGCCTATCCCTGACGACTACTAGAGTCGAAAGGAGCTATGTTTCCTCAGTACCAATCTATTGGTATCGAGAGTTCAGCCCTTTGAGGGAGTTGCTGCTGTTCCCCATCAATATAAACTCTGTAACTCTATATATGCCCTAACCCTTTAACTTTATATGTCTAGGGCTGTATAAATAGGATTCATACTAAGGCATGATGCTTTCATAATTATATGTTCTTCGATCACTTGAACTGCCAGTTGGGCCCAAAGTCTAGCTTCTCTAAAAAAATGCCAGTCCCGTAGCCAATGTACCCCAGATCCGTAAAACTGCGGTCAATCTGCCTTATGTCCCCCTCTTTCTATACCTCGTACAACTCCTCCTAGTCACCTCTCTCCTCGTTGTCCTCTGAAGCCGCGTCCTCCCTTTCTGATTCATACTGATAAGTCTCCTCCTTTTCCTCGCTCAAGTCGTATTTCTAAAGGCGGATCTTCTGATGGGTCTCATGGTCGCTGAATAAAAAAATAGATACAGAAGGTAGTCTTCTGGGAAGGGGACTCTCAGCCAGGTGTGCCTCAGAATGTCCTGTGATAGGCATCGGCGTTCTGGGTAACAATTCAGCATGGGATACATGAAGTCTTGGAAAAACTAGGCCTGATCCTCTCGATAGCGATACTTGGCGATCATGACATCCTTGAGAGACCAGTTCTGAAGTTTTGGAATGCGATTCAAAGACCCCTCCTTGTTGACATACTTCCGTGCCTTTGCACCTCTCTGAGACATTTTTTTCGGAAACCGGCCCATTAACTCCATTATTTGGGCCAGGTGATCATCATTCTTTCCAAAGGAGCCGTTGTTATCCTTCTTAGGGTTGAACAGAAGCTAGCCAGTGAGAAGCTCAAAGGTCATGCACGCAAGGGACCACATGTCGGCTGACAGGTTGTACTTGGATCCTAGAAGAACTTCGGGGCTGCGGTACTGTCGAGTCTGAATTTAAGTAGCAAAGTGATGGTGCTACCAGCAAGCATTACCCAGATCTGCTATTTTGACATTGACATTCTCAGAAATTCCTGAGCTTGTGTTATCGAAGGATATCTTATGCTTGAAGTCAACAAATAGATCCTTGATGGTCCTCTTTGGGCCTACTTCTTGTTCTCCTTCCTTCTTTGCTTTACTCCTTCCATTCTTGAGCTTTGAACCCTATTTTTTCTTCTCTTCTATGGCACTCATCTATGCTTCTCGTTCCTCTTCCAGCTTGTGTAGCTTTCTTTTGAGGGTCTTCCTGTAGTTATGACTGTCAGCTGTTTCTATCTTCTCCTTTATCTCCTCGATCCTAGAGTCAATGGTCTCCAGCAACTCCGAACATGACTCCTCGAGGCTTTCTTAAAATTACTATGGCTCTGGCTTGTCTTAAGGCTGCCAACTTTCTTTTACTGGTCCGCAATTATACCTTTCGCAGTAGAAGTTCAACCTTTCAGCATAGTCTCCCGAACTGGCCAGCTGCTCTTCTTCTACGATCTTCCGAAGCTCCTCCTCTGTCAGGCATAGTAGAACGTTTTCAGGTTTGAGATCAGTATGAATGACTCTACATATTCTGTTCAGGAAATCAAGGCCCATCAACACCTGCCTGGTGATCTCTTTAACAATGTTGACGGGGAGACCCTTGCAATCGAATTTTTTGAGAACCTCCCATAGGTTGATGCCTAATATTTAAAAGACCATGCAGAAGTGGTTGCCATAAGGTCCCTTGTATAGGAAAGCATTGAGGAGGTTGAGTACATGGGTGTCGTCGCGATTGTATTTCTTTTTGGTGGGCTCATATTCCTTGAGTGATTTGACCCACTCTGGATGAAATGCGTTTTTGGCAACTTTCTGAAGGATTTCGACTTAGTCGTAGGAGGCCTCCAAGTAGTGGGGGGAGCTTTTCATTATTTTTACGGCCACGTAGGTCGAGTATTTGAAATCTTTTGCCAGCCAGACCGTCGAGAAATGCCCCCACCCGAGTTTCTGAATGAGAACATAACGGTTCATGAGGACCTACCCGATGTGGCAGGGATGGTAGCTGTGTGAGCAAATTCATACCCTCCAACTTTATAATCTTCGATGCCTTCATCCTCGCTGTGGTCGTCATCATTGAGTTTGGCTATCAAATCCTGGAGGGTCCTTAGTGGCATTTACTATACTTGTAGTTCTATTCATTCATTTCGCAGGATTATTCGTCGCTGTCGAATGAGGACCCACTGCTTCTTCGCGACTAGTAGAGAATATCCTACTCCGAGTTCCCTGACTCGTCATCAGCTTCAATCTCCCCCTGATTTTCTCAGTAAATAATATCTTACACTTGTCCGTGTGCTTCATGGCCGCTTTTTCTTGTCTGGACAACATAATCTTTTAAATTATTAATTAAATTGATTGCCCTTATGTCTCAGTATCAAGGGCACACACAAAAATATCACTAGGGGTCAACCAGGGAAAAGTTGACAATTTTCCTTATTATTAACTGCTTCCTCTATTAGGGAATCTATAGTTCCTCGAAATCGCTGGAACCGACATACCTGGCTATCTGGGCGTATTTAAGCTGAAGGTGAGGATAGATGGCAGAGTAGGGAGAGTTGCTCCAATCCTCGAACTCCTTCAATAGCACTATCATCTCCTCAATTATGCAGTCATCCAGTAGCTCATGAATGCCATAGTGTAGCTCATGGTCCAGTAAGTATTTTAATCTATCCACTTGGCGCATCGAGAGCAAATACTCCTTTGGCTTCCAACTCCCATACACACATCTGCCCAATTTCTTTAGATAGCTCTTCAGCTAGCTGACCAAGTCATCCTCTGATCTGTCCTCCCTTAAAAATTTAAGACCAGGGATTACTCTTTGGATCGTTCTTTGAGGGTCAGGTCCACCTAGTTTTCCAAGCCTCCATTATTGAGAGTACCCAAGTTGTAATTCTATTTAACTCTTTGATTGATGGTGAGCTGAATGTCTGTTTGCCAAAAGCCATGGGCCAGCATTTTCATTTTTGCCAGCCTCTTCGTTTTTATCTATCTTTCCAGATTGTAGCTGAAAATATATTTCAGACTCACCCTCCTCTTCAATGCTGCTCTCATCCCTCTGATTGGACTGCGGCCTGAACCTCTCTTGTTTTGGAAAACTGAATGACGGCTCCGAGGATTCGTCTTCTGTCTCAAAGCGTCTTGTTCGCATTCACAATATTTGGAGCTCAATTATAACAGGCCTTCTCATTACATTGAGTATATAGGAAAAGAAAGATAAGGCTTATCTGATGTTCATGATAAAAATAAAGAAGGATCATTGTTTATGGGAACTTTAGAGGTAAATGCGCAGGCGCCAAAGTGATTTTTGTTCATTTATCCTTGATCTGCAAGCAATTCTAGTGGCCACACGACGATAGTTTTCAAACCTCCGAAGAATTTACCTGAACAATTTAAAGTAGTTCCTGTTGACAATTTTCCTTAGAGCTGCGATTTGTTCGGGACTGACTTCTTTGATCGAGACCGGCTGCTCCTGCTCGATCAGGCAGTCATAGGAGGAGTCTTGCCAAATGAGGAATGCTTGCTCTCTTCTTATCTTGGAAAAGGAAAGCACCAGCTTGGCAACGCTTTTTCTCTCAAGGCCTACAATCAAGCTCTATATCTTTATCTTGCTCAAAGCATCGCTCTTGATCATAGTTTCCCTGTGGTGGTCCTTTTGGAGGATAGAGACCAGTCGAGTCAGGACAAAGGCTGTTCTCTTGATGGATTTAGTCCTTTCTGGAAGGTTCTTGATGTTGTTAAAGGCTATCAAATGCCACTACTCGATATTTTTCTTCATTGCGATCAGATACACTCTAAGGGCATCTTTTTACTGCCTATTGATCCTGAACTCGCGAACACAGTTTCTCACATGCTGTTTCAGTAGTTAACTGAGCAACAAAATAGCCTCTCGCTTTCCACCTTGCTCTTTGCTTTGAGTTGCTATCACGAAAGTATTACTGGATGTGATGATCTTCAGCCTGTCCTGCTCCTGTTTTTGCTCCTGCCCGAAAGAGTAGAGTAGGGTCCGGAGGAGAGAAGTCTCCAGAGTCAACTTGCTCTTCATTATGATAGGCTTTGCTAGGTCCAGTTTTGGGCTGTTGAGGAAGAGAGAGGAGGGTATATCCTGGAACTGTTTGATTGCATGCCGGATGTTGAGCGATCTGTTGACCACTATCCTGGTCAGCAGCTCCTTCTTGATATGACTGTAGCTAGGCTGCTCTTGCTTCTTT
>Ga0100378_1000953_pt1 | contig 31545 bp, 39 predicted proteins | sample CryGeymeta201502_FD_81535 | JGI IMG/M metagenome (GOLD analysis project Ga0100378, IMG submission 81535) | Groundwater microbial communities from Crystal Geyser aquifers in Utah, USA - Crystal Geyser metaG 2015-02 | ecosystem: Environmental > Aquatic > Deep subsurface > Groundwater | place: USA... | reverse complement strand
CCCAACCCCAACCCCCAACCCCATATATTTGCCATTCAAGTACAGACCTATTGCCAATCACAACCAGCTGAATGATTTGTGAATCAGATGGCATGTCATGTCTTTCTGAACAGTCAGACCAGAGTTCTTGATAGCTTTATGACTTTCTTTATAAATTAATAGATTATTCATGGCAATCAAATCCATCCTGATAGTCTCAACTATCTTCTTAGTCTTGGCATCAAGCAGCTTTACCGTTCTTGAAAAAAAACTGAAAAGCCAGTATGTACCAGTTTCCAAGCGCTACCCTGGTATTGAGATCAAAAGTGATGATTCTTTAGTCTAGGTTGAGCTGGTCTATGACGTCACATGTACATCTTCATAAATTTAGGCCCTGATAGCTACAATTTCGATGTCAAGTGGAGGCAAGTTGTATAAAAATTGGCTCAGACTCATCCTGGTAAATTCAGCTATCGATATGCTCTTCATGCACTTCCTTTCCGCATTTTCACTTTCAAAATCAATCAGGCTATCAAATATACTCAAGACCAAAAAGGCCCCGCCGAAGCATTGAGAGTTTTGCATCACTACTTTGATACTTACAAAAATTGGATCGAGGAAGAAATCAATAACACTCCCATTTCTCAGCTTATGGACGAACTCGCTAAAGACCTGAGTACTATTACCGGTCTTGAACAAACTTAAATTCGCAAAGAGGTAGCTCACTTTTCAACGACTGACAGAGAGACTCGCAAGTGGGTCAAATACGCTATGGGAACTCTTCACGCCGGCTCAGCTCCGTATATATTTTGTGATATAGAACAATGCTCGTCAATGGAGCTCGTTTGGACTCTTTCTCATCGAAATCTGTTGATGAGTTGGTTGATTATTTGTCTGCATTAATCTGAAGGTATATTCTTTTATCAAAGATAGTTATATGAGAGGTGACGAAGATGGCAGGAAGAGAAAAAACCAGAAAAAGGGATAGAGCGTCCCTATCGGAGAGCTTGGCTTTAAGGCTAAGTTCTACCACGGGATCGAAACATAGTACAGACGGCAAAGGACTCGCTACAAAGCTGTCAAGTAAGCATTATGATATGTAGATACGGAGCATAAAATAGCAAAGATTGCTTCATGGGTAGACTACGATTCACACTCAATATCGCTGAGCTAACAGCAGAATAACTCAAAGGTCTATCCACCTTCAAAGGAATCAAGAGGCAATAATGGGGAAAAGTAAGGCAGATAGTTTATCACGCCAAAGAAGAGCTGCATTGCGCCATATGCTTGGAGACGAGATTCCAGGCACCTCAGATGACCAGTTGTGGGCATGTCTTCTGCTGGCACTGCATTCTTATGCACTTCTACAAATGTATTTTCCTTCTCATGAAGCACTTAAGGCTTGCTTCTGTCCAGTCTGTAACTAGTCCTACGAACTCCCTAACGTAGTTTCCTGCCACCCTATCTACACCCGTTCCTCTCGATAAAACTAGCAAAGCAAGGTCTCATTCGCGCTCAAGGCACGTAGAGATAATGACAATCGAATCTATGATCCTGACTCTTTGGAAGAAGATGTCGATTTTGCAAGAGTAGTTCGAGCTACTCCTGAGAAAATTCTGTAAATCTTTCAAGAAGAGCGTCAGATCATAGAATAAAGCATAAAGCAATGTGATGACTAGTAAATTAAAGGATGGATGGAAAAGGTGCACTCCCTGTCTTGGGAAAGAATCGAGAAAGCTCAGTAATGGATAGGAAAAAAATAAACATCTCACTATCTGAGTCAGCATCACCGCAAAGAGCATATCTCTAATGGATATATATATTCAATCTTGGATGAAAAGGAAAGAGCATATTTGACCACTTTTTATCAAGCAAAAAATGCTCAGCTCACATTTTTGCATCCAATTTGTGACAAATATTTAAGAAAAGGATCCAAGCAGCTGCCAAGAAGTATTGAATAAAATCTAGTTTACTGGTAAGAAGCTGAGTATAACACCTAACTCCTGAAAAAATACAAACAAATATCGCACGTCACTATCAACCAATAAATTGACCTACCGATCATCAACATTGAAAAAATTATTGATGCTGATTTGTCAGTGTAGTTTCAAGAAGAATTGTCTAAATTTAACGAAAGAAGGAAATAACTTATGGCTCGGCAGGACCGAGAGTCTGAGAGATTGAGTGTGCAATACGAGTAGCAAAAATAATATATGGCTAAGCTGAAAAAGATGGAAGAGTCATAGTTCTATGATATCAAATTACCAACCACCATTGACATTAGTGAGCTCAACAATGCTCACTTCTTTCCTTCTCTGATCGAAGCCAGATCATCTCCTGAACGCCAGGAGGAGTCAACAGTGTCGGAATTTTCGAAGCACGAAACTGAAAAGAAGAATAAGCGAGCCAAGAAGGCAGCCTTGAAGATTGAAGAAGGAGACTTTCCTGAACTTTTTATCAAGCAGTAATCTCAAAGGGAAACAATTTCTCACGTGCCTTTGTAAATACCTGCCACAAAGAGTCAGCAAATAGTTCCACATGAAAAATAAGAATAATTTCCAAATTTATCTTAGACTCCGAAGCCTTTGATGCCTCAGAACCAAAAGAAGAAGAACAAAAAGCAAAAATTCGTAAACGTAACATAGATGTTCTTCCGCCAATAAGAGGAAGACGACTACAGTTGATTTCTATTGTATTTAAATCGCCATATTCATGACTAAGCTCTCGCAATGGCATCATATGATGTTATACGCAGCAATATCTATTAAACAATCAAACCACCATTTTGGGGTTTCCAAGCCATAACTTCTTCAAAGCTTGCCTTCTTTCCTATTTCATCAGCTTGCACACCATGGAAAAGGATTCCAAATATTATCTATTTTTTACGTACCAGGGCTGACTCTTCATCATTTTTTCATAAGAGTCAATCACTCCGATATAGTAAGCATTGGGTTTCTCCAAAGGATGGGTCCTGAATCGGCAGTAATTCTACATCTATTTCTTGTCATATCTATCAGGATGATTGTAAAAGCCGTTTAGATAATTGCAACATTCCATGAAGAAAAAGTCAATCAGAGTCAGCTCTCCCAAGATAAAAGTCTGTTGAATTCTCTGATCGATGAACTGGCAGCACTGTTTGATGTATTTGATTGTCGAGAGGTGACAATTGTATGATTTTTTGGCTTCTATCGTAAAAGCTTCAGGTGAGAGCTTACTGCTCCTGTCGACAAAATCCATTATTTTCATCATAGACTGAGGTTGTTTGTTGTAGAAGAGATCGAGCATTTCCTGAAGTCGGGCCTAAATAATAATAGAAGGTACCCTGTTTTCAATAGTAGTGCCGAAGAGCTATCTTCTGTTGAATCGAAGGGCCAGATAGGGAGCTATTACATTAATGCCATTCATGAATAATTCTCCATGAATGAGGGCGGGGAGTTGATTCCTATCGAATTTACTCTTGAACCTGCACACCTGTTGGAGGATGTCAGGCGGCAAAGATTTTTTCTGAGATTCAATTTGATCCAGAAAAACTTCGTGGAAGGGGAGCTGCATATAGTAGAGAAGATTGCGGATCGGCTGCATTTGTCCTCTGAAGTTGTAGTAGAGAAAGATGAGGGGGGCATCTTATCTGGGCGAAACTTAAATGTCCATCATTGTTACTTTATTATTATGATTTTTTATCAGGAAAAAATAATTATTAAACTAAAGCTTACTGGTGGCGCATCAAGAAAATTTCCATCAGAAATAAATATCATACTCTCGAAGAAGTGCTTCTCTAGCGGGGAACACTGTAGCCGATGTTGCTCTTGCTCTTATCCACCTCCCTGAAGATCAGCTGTGAAGCTGATAACTTTCTGTTGATTTCCGTGTGGAGGACTGATATATTTGTGAAATGAGTTTCCAAAGCTTATACCTATCTTTTCAGAGAGCTGTTGGGGTTGTTCTTCTGGCTTTCGTTGGAGAGAGCGATATACTAAATAAAAATAGTTATACTTTTTTGATGAGAATTTATCTCTCATCATGCAAATTCTTCATCAATAACTGGATGTCCTCAAATTATCTTTCCAACTGATTAACCCTTTAGATCAGTTCAGCATTGCTCCTCTAGCGACATAAGACAGAGTTAAGGATATTCTCTTGAGTTTGATGGAAGTTTTAGTAATGGGTTGTCAGGCTTGTCAATTAATTTCTCAAGCCATCATTAGCACCTTTGAGTCCATTATTTTCAGCCAAGAGATGCTGAACGTCAGCATTGCATCTTTGCCTCAGGCTCTCAAACTGTTGCTGTAAATATTGATTTGAATTTCTTAATTTTTCCATCTATCTTTTATATTATTATTGTTATCTTTATCTCCTCTAGACTTCTGACTTGTGGTTGGAGTGCTGCTTTTCAAAGTTTTAGTTAAAAGTTTCTTTCATTTACTCTTCCTGAACTATCAACTCCTTTTTGAGCTGAGTGATATATAACGATTTTTATTCATTGATCTTTGATAGGTCTTCCCTTTCAACCTCAAGTTGGTGAATCATCTTGTCTTTCTAAGCAATCAACTCTCCCAAACGCTTAATTTCATTGTTGATAGTACCTAGCTGAACAGCTGTAGTTGTTAGTTGGCCTTCATACTGTTGACTTTGTATCTTTAATATTTTCAACTATTCATCAGATATCGACTTAGTTGTCAGAACTTCCTCGAGACGGCTACCCTTCATCATATTCTATTGCATTAAATTCTATCTTTCTGCCTATAGATCCTTTACGACTTTGCTGTGCTGACTACTTAAAGACACAAAGTTGTTATTGAACTGATCTTTGAGGGTTTGTTCAACTTCTATCATTTTCACCTTCAGTTTTTCACTCTCGTTGGTCTTGTTCTCTATCATTTTGCTCATCAAGGCTCTCTCCTCGATCAATTTTTATTATTTTTCCTTATACTCAGAAAGGTCCTTTTTCAAGCTGTTGATTTACTGCTCATAGTTCGACAATAATGTCTTGGTTTCATCGTATTTTCGATCTCCACTCATACTTTTCTTTTCTAGCTCCTTTATTTCCAATTTATTGTTATGAATGATCAGCATTTTTTATTTGATATTTTAGGAGTATTCAACCAGTTCATTGTTAAGCTTGAAGTTGATTTACTTCAAGGTGTTGTTTTCTATCTCAGCCTAGTTGAGCTCATGCTCGAGCGATTTTATCGTGTTTTCATGTTAAATTATGGTATGGGTCAGCTCTTCAAGTTTGAGATTATACTCCTGGCTTAGCTATGATAAATTTTTCTTGAGAATATTGGACCACTGCAGTTCCTTTGTTCCATATTATCGATAGATCTTTTCAAATGTATTATGCTTATTTTGAAGCTATTCAGAATGTTTCTGAACTTGCTCTGTCAATCGAGATATGTGTCCTGTATAGAAAAGGTTCTCATTTTATGCTTCGGTCAGTTTGTTTTTTACAGTTAGCAGCTCATTTTTTAGTTGATTGTTTTCATGGAGAAGGTCTTGAAGTTTTCTGTTGTGTTGATCCGAATACTGCTACATTTATGAGATGCTGCTCTAACGAGCCTGAAGTAACTCACTTAATTATTGATTTTTTCTTGTCAACAAGATAATTTAATTACTTTTCTTATTGAGCAACTGACTCATTTCTTCAGCTATTTTTTTTCTTTCTTGCTGCAGAAAATAATTTTCCTCTCTTGCTTGGGTCAGATTTGCCTGAGTATTGGCGTGATAGGTTTTAGTAATGTTGACTTATTTCTGGAGACTTTCACATGAAACTTCAAGCTTTGAGTAATTTTAGAAGAGTTAGTGATAAATTCTTTCATAGTGTTATGCCTTTTATTTCAAGGCGCGATTGTCATGTCTGATCCTTTAATGATCTCCACTGTTTCTTTTGAGTAAAGCTTAGTAATCACTGATAGTCATTTATAGTGCCCTCATTTTCTATCTTTTGTTATAAAAATCTATATTCTATTACTCCAGTTGTACAACTTTCTTCCTCAACTGCTCTAGCTCTGTATTTGCTTGATATAAATCCAATTCATACTTTCGCTTTATTCGATCTGAGTTGTCTCTGATGATCATGAGCTCTTTCTCGAGCAAAGATTTCTATGACTTGAGTAACATGTTCTCGCTTGTCAAGGCTTACTTATCTCGAAAGAGGTTTTACTGTCTTCTTGATGAAGGTGATTGAGTGGCAACTTTATTTTTCTTTTGCTGAGCCTTCAACAGTTCTTTTCTGTAGTCCTAACCTGCAGTCTAGATAGTAAATGATGGTACAATGATGGAACGCAAAGCTTCTTAACTCTCTTGTCCATGGAGAGGAGTCAACGATCTTTCTATATGTTACAAAGATTTGACTGTTTATTCGCCTATCATCGTATGATACCTAGGTCTATCCATACATACCTGTCCCGATTATTGTTCAATTGTTCCACCAACCTCTCTAGTTCGGCAGTATTTTTGGCATAGATCTCTTTGCTGGTCTCTGGGTTGTTATTTTTGGTGCTGTGGCGATGCTGATGGTATGATCTAATTGTCACTAGTGATACCCAACTGCGTATTTCGGAGAGATTGACTTGTAGCCTTGAAGGGAGGTTACGGGTGTTGGTTTTTCAGTGAAGCGCCATTGCCGATTAGTTGGCGTTTTCTTTTTAGGATGGTTATCCATATAGATTGGTTAATAATAACTTGTTAAATTAATTAATAGCAGCGTGAGAAGCATGTTCACAGTGATTGAATATTTACTTAACCTCAGTATTTCATAGACACTGTTGATAATCGATCACAATAGGTTCATTCTATCCAATCACTACGAATCTATCTTTTTGGTCCCTATTTATTCTTTTCAATGACGTTACGAAGCTACTCCCCCAGAAACATTTTGCACCTTGAATTTCTCCATAGATAAAAGTATTTTTTCGTCAGGGAGTCCAGTAAATCACCCATCGGAACATGGACTGATCGATGCCTTTTGATCTTGTCTCCCATGTATACCTTTACAGCTATCAACATTATGACGATTATGAGGCAAAGGGTCGCATTGAGGATGAAGCAAGCTATGAAGAGGCCGTTTGAAACCAGGAAAGGATTGTCTGTGTTGGTAATGTTGCTCTGGTATATTGATTCGATGATGGGGGCCAGACAAGAGGCAGCAAGTAGGCACACTGCTACCTCAAATAGTGACCATGAAGGAGTTGGAGGGATGACAGTTCTCATCAGATAGATGAAGCTGATATAGGTGGCCACAATCAAAGTAGAAGAACTGATCTTCAACCCTCTGACCTGATCTGCTACAGTTGAGTTACTGTACAAAAATTCAACTAAAGTCAAGAAGGAAAGGAAAAAAATGGGTATGCACAGCTGAATGATAGTTCCAAGGGAAGCCTTAAGCATAGGAATGCTCATAATAGCATTACAAAAGGAGTCTTATCTTGATCGATCCTCAGTGGGCAGCTGCTGGAAACCTTGCATTCCGATATGGTGACCAATCTACGCCACATGATTTAGGTAGTTGTTTGTTTCGTCATAATTCACAATTTTTTTGCGGCAGAAGAGCACATTTTTCAATTTTTAATAGCAAGTTTATTCTGTGGAGATTTGTTTTTCTCGAGTGTAGCTGATCCTGACATCACGTTCGATGATGTTGTAGTATCCGAATTATGTTGCATTTTTTTTGAGAGGGAAAGATATTTTGATATCTCTGAAAAATGGGTAGTTCTTGTTGACAATGAAGTGATCTTTTAATTGCTAATCTGAAAGCTATTTTCCATTTTTTTACAACATGTATAGCTATCGTAACTGGGTGATCAACTCTTCGTGTTCGATCTTGTACCTAGGAAAGTTTTGGTTGATGTCATCTATATTTGTGACTCCCTACTCTCCAATTTATAGACTCATACAGTTGAACCTCACCATGAGATTGTGTTGGATATCTTTGGTCAGTTTAATTGGGTGAAGGGTCGTGCAGAGATCCAATAAATTTTGCTCAAGGGGGAAGAAAAATATGTCGGAGTGGAGTCCGAACTTGAAGCCTCTGGTGACGATGATATTGCTGTAGTAACGAGTGACACTTTTGGTTTTAAATTTGGTGAGCTCTATTCTGACTAAACGGTCGCTGTCCGAGACGTTATTGCTGACATCTTCAGACATGTTGATCACAAAATCATTCTGAAAGGTCAATTTCAAGTTTTATGTTATCTTCTTATGCATTCCCTCAGCAAATTATTAGACGCATCGCTTGTCCTCTTCACTTTCTTTCTAGTGGTGCCTTCCTGCATTAATTTGAAAAAATACCCAGGTAGAAACTGATGTTCATTGTGGCAACGAAGGTACAGGAAAGATTTTGAATGTCCATCTATGTCATGTTTCTGAAATGGCAGCGGAGGTAGGCTGGCACATAGAGGGTGCTGATTTATTTTTGTTTGATGTAGATCAATGAGTTTTAGCAAAAGTAATTGGGAGTCCTGCGTTAAGCTCTAGGGTCTGGGTTATTCAGGGGAGCCATCTTTTAGAGATAGTCGAGCTTGAGAGTTTAATCTTATGACTTTTCACTCATGTTCTTGAAACTAATATAAAATTGATCTAAGTTCATACTTTGTTTATCTTTGAAATGAGAGGTAGCATTAGTGAGCAGGCTTTTAAACGTGGATACGAAGCAGGAGAAGCTCTACAGCCCAAAGAGGCGGCTATAGCTTTTATAACTTTCCTAGGGGTCTTGCTGATAGCAATAATAATCATATTCAAGCTAACTCGGTGGTGGTTCAAAATAAATCAGCAAGCTGAACAGATCCATTTCATGAAGGAGGAGTCAGCTAAAACTGCAGTGTTAGTAGGAAAGTTAGCAGAGGAACTCAAAAAATTTAATGAAGGACTGTACAGAGAACGTGAAGAATTGATGAAAGACCATCAAAATTAGGGATCCTTGAGGTCGGAGTGAATGATTTATACTTGAAATATTCTGCTGATTTAATGGAGTTTCATTTTATATATTAATACTTGAGTTAACGATTCTTAGATGGTTTATTTACAAGTTTAAAGGTATCAATATCAAGTGGAGGGAAGGAATCAGAAGTCAATTTAGCATGTTTTACCACATTGAATTTTATTGAACTTCCTTCTCCAGCTCACCGTAGTTTATTAACTTCTCCTTACTTTCCATTTCCTTCTTCCTCTCAACCAGCCTCTTGAAATTTGAAATCACTCCTTTGATGGATCTGTACTTCATCAGCATCTTTTGGTGGTGGCTTCTGCATTGTGTGGCTACTCTCGTCCCTATTTCTTTGCTCATCATCTCGTGTATTTTTATTTCCTTCAACTATTTACAACTATACTCGAAACAGTCTTCGTATTTCATGAGAAAGGCCACATATTTTCGGTTCTCATCTTCACTCCACTCGGTTCCTCTTCCTTTTTTCTTAGTTCCAGTAGAAAGATTGGCCCTTTCGTTGCTACTTGGAGAGAGTAAATCTCCTTCTTTAGATAATTCTTATAACTCTTCTTCATGACAATTTGAATAAGTTGAGAGATTCTTCAAGGTTTGAAATTAGAGTCTTTTCATTTGTTCGGGTTTTTATAATTAGAGATTGATATAAGTCTTATATATTCGATTCATGGTTGCAGTAATATGATGGAGTAAAGTCTAAATCTTATATTACTCAACCAAAAGCTTAACTGAGTTGCAACAGTCCTTCATCGATTTATTTTTTGATTCTTCCTTGTCTTCAAAAAAGAACAATTTTTTTCAAATAAAATACGGCTTCTGATAATTTTTACGATCAATAAAATAATCTGAATAAATGAAGAAATTTCATGAGCAGGAACTGACAAAGCAAGAAATAGATATTTGATCAACCTAAATAACCTCTTTTTCTGGGGGAAAAATATGACTGACGACACTGCTCTACCTCATCCTTGACTACCTTCAGCTTGTTGACATAAATGTGAAAACTTTGACTCTATGCCACCGGAATTCCTGAAGCTCTTCTGCTCGTTCTTCCTCTTACCCATAAGTTAGAAGGACCGGAAGAGTTGACGATTCTTTATGTCGAACTTTCTGCTCTGGAAACATTAACTTGTTCAGCTTTTTTTCTGAGACTGGCTATCATTTATAATTTTTTGGGTGGCAGCTGGACAGATGACTGAAGAGCACGAGACTGTTTTAGTTATCCTTTATTGTAAAATCTCTATTTGAACTATTTCAAGGACAAGATGATATAGTGATGAAGATTGGAAATCTATTTTTCAGATAAGTCATCGTCTTCCGGCTAACTATCAGAACCTCCTTCAGAGTATTTGTCTTCATTTTCCTTTAAATGTTTTTCATCTTGTTTGATTTGCTCAAGTATTTCTTTGGCATTTTCAAGAAATCCTCCATCTTCATTCAGCTCGAACAGTTATTTTTCAACATTCTTGAGCTTGTCCATGTTTGTTTTTCTATTTTATTCTGGTTGATCTTTGTTATGACTAATTTTTTTCCTAGTCTTTGATCCAGAAACTCTTGGCAAACTGCCTTCTCTTTTTTCAGATTTTCCTTTTTCCTTTTTCTTCGGGCTTGTCTTTTTACGATCAATCAATTTACAGTAATCTCCGAGACCTAAGCAAACAAATTTCCCCATCTGTTGCCAGCTACTGGGAGTAAACTCATAATCTTTTTTTTCATCATGAGAGTAATACATGCCAATACTGGCTTCCACAGTGTAGCAGTGAGGTATGTGCTTCAGGAGAACAGCTCTGGCTGTCGTCTTTTTCTCGGGAGCTATGCGAAACATGCAACTGTAGTATCTGAACATTTCTGTTTTATCTGATATCAATTTAGGAAGAACGCGAGTACGATAGTAGTTTGTTTCCCAGAGTTCGTATTATGGACCGTAGATGAAGACATTTTTTCTGACTGAATGTCCGTGAAAATCTAAGAAAAATTGAAGACGATTTTTGAACTCACTTTTTAACTTTTTAACTGTATTTTTTATTGCCATTACTTCAGGGATAAGCATAGTCTCCTCTCTTCTAAACATCCTGTTTAAATCTTTTCCACAAAGGCTGGTTCTGAAATTACCAACAGTCACGCCATCTGGATTCGCCATCGGAATGACCTTGAACACAATTTGTTTCCTCAGCTCAATGGCTACCTGATCTTTTGATAGAAGAAACTACAGAAAGCCTTTGGCCATATAACTTCCACAAGTCTATCCAGGATGTATCCTCGCGCTGGCAAAGACACAAGTTTTGAAAGCGTCAGGGATACTAGGGTCGGTTATGGTGAGCAGAGGAATTTCAAGGCCTGCTAAAGTTTACCCAGCTGATTATTCTCTAAAAATGGTTTCTTCATGCTACTCAGCTAGCGAGTGTAGATTCTGGATCATTTTGGCGTTATCGGAATAGGTGAACGGAGGCCCGTATGCGAATTGAACCATCTAATCTTCATTTTAGAAGTGATACTCAAAGCTAAGACAATTGAATGTGAGTCTCTATTCTGAAAAGATCTCCTTTAGAGTAGAATAGCGTAGCTGTTTTTATTAGTATTTGACGTTTTGGCCTCCTTGCTTCCACATTCCTCGACTTACTGATGACCAGTAGTAAGGCTTTAGAGAATAGTTGTAAAGAGTTCGGCCTCTTCTGCAGTTTACTATGTTTATCTTTATGCGCTTAATACCGGCTCCTTTTACTGTGAAATTGAACCATTGCAGGTGCCCCCTTGTATTGGAATCGACTCTCATAAAAATATCGTATTCATAAGGACCGACTTTGATGGCTGCATCGATATTGGCACTCTAAAAGGCTGCATCGAATGTAACACTCTCTCCTGGCTTGAGGGTTGGATTCATTCCTTTGAATGGTCGACTATGTTTGGGTTTGAAATGCGAATAAAATTTTCTAAAGTAGGCGGCTAGGTGAGGAAAGTTAGTATTGATGATGGCCTCATATTTGTATTTATACTACCTCTTCATTTATTGATGCATCTTGAAGCTGCTTGCATACCTCGGACCTACTTATCACAGCTCATACCGATATATACTACTCTTTCGGTGTTCTTTTTGCCAAATTAGGTCAGTCTTTCGATGACGAAATCAACGATTGAAGCATCAAAGTTGAGGGGGACGGGACCAACTACTTTCATTTTGTTGGGTTGCCAGCCTGTTGCAATGTCGGCCTAGAGGGAGTAGTGTTTATGAGTGACTTCGAGGGCTGGGAGGCTGAAGTTGCTTTGAAACTGATCAGAGGGCTCTATTGGCAGCTATTATTTCTACATTTATATTTATCTTACTTATATTGGTCTGCATTATCAATAGATAGATAAAATGATGAAATGCAAGTATCTCACTATTATAAACAGATCATCGTAAATAGTAAAGGGAGGCAAATCTATATTTATTGGAGAGCCATATTTGCCATTTAAGCTATTGTGTGATAGATAAGCTTATTATTATTATGGACGTATCCAAGATAAGATTTGTGAAGCAACTCTTCATCAACGGAAGATTTGTTGACTCAATCAAGAAACAAACCTTTGATGTGATCAATCCCAATGATTAAACTGTCCTGGCGACTATCCAGAGAGCAGGAAAGGAGGATGTCGATGCTGCTGTCGATGCCGCCAGAACTGCATTCGATAAGGGGCCGTGGACCAAGATGGACGCGGTTGACAGAGCTAGGTGTCTTTTCAGACTAGCTGATCTTGTCGAAAAACATTCTGATTAACTTGCTGTGGTAGAGGCCATCAATAATGGAAAGCCTGCCCATATTGCCAAAGTAGCTGACTTGAACCTTGCTCACCGCTGCTACAGATACTATGGAGGATGGGCAGATAAAATCAAGGGTCATGTTTCTCCCATTGAAGGAAACTTCAATCTTTACACCAGAAGATAACCTGTCGGAGTGGTAGGTCAGGTTATTCCTTGGAACTTCCCCATTTTGATGCAAGCCTGGAAACTGGGTCCTGCTTTGGCTGCTGGTTGCACTGTTGTCATGAAAACTGCCGAGCAGACTCCTCTTTCGGGTCTAAGAATTGCTGAACTCATAAAGGAGGCCGGATTCCCTGATGGTGTTGTCAACATTATTTCAGGAGAAGGAGATGTGGGAGCATATTTGGTTCGTCACCCCGGAATCGACAAAGTTGCTTTTACTGGTTCCACAGAAGTCGGGTATGACATCATGAGAAACTGCCATGAGAAAAATCTCAAGAGAGTGACTTTGGAGTTGGGAGGAAAATCTCCTAACATCATCACGAAAAATGCCAACTTCTAGAAAGCTATCAATCAAGCTACCATGTCGCTTTTTTTCAATGCTGGCCAGTGTTGCATCGCAGGCTCAAGGACATTTGTTCATGCCTCCATTTACGACAGATTCGTTGAGGAATGTAGCAAGAGGGCTAAAAATATGAAACTTGGCCACTCCCTTGACACCAGCATCGATCAAGGACCTCTTGTCAGCAAGGAGCAAATGGAGAAAGTTCTTGGCTATGTCAATGAAGGCAAGAAGCAAGCCAAACTGGTAACTGACTCTGGACGATGGGGAGAAAAAGGATGGCATGTCAAGCCAACCGTTTTTTCAGACGTGGAGGATCATCACACCATTGCTCAAGACGAAATTTTTGGTCCTGTCCAGGCCATCATGAAATTCAACGATCTTGATGAAGTTATTGCAAGAGCTAACAAGAGCAGATATGGATTGGGAGCTGGAGTTGTCACTGAAAGTTTGAGTGAAGCTAATTACCTTGCCAAAGGACTGAGAGTCGGGACAGTCTATGTTAACTGCTATAACAAATTTTCATCGACTACTCCGTTCGGAGGTTTCAAAGATTCAGGCATTGGTCGTGAGCTAGGATAGGAAGGTCTTAACAATTATCTTGAAACCAAAACTGTCATTGAAAGTCTTGATTGAATCGTGATCCGATAAAAAATATCTTCCAAGACAAACTTTAATAAAAAAACATTTCATAGGAAAGGTTCATCTATGTATGAATCGAGCATCCTTTCACCTACTTCAATCGGAAGGCACTCCAGGTCAAAAGTTTCAGATCTTACCATATCATATTTGCATGCAATTCCTGATCTTCTATCTAGCATATTGGAAGCCCGCATCATGTTTTACTTGTTATTGCTAGTCATCAAATTGTAGTTGGTAGCTTTTGGCCTATCGCTCTTCATTCCGATATTAACAGGTTTATCAACGCTCGGCTTCCTTTTGTACATTTTTAGACTGTCAAGTTTTTGATATATGTGCTGCATTTATGTGTCTGTAGACTGACTGCTACTGGCCTGCTTATTTTCCTTGGAAAGTTGAACTTGCTACATGGCAGGCTCTGTCTGGACACTCACTTGATAGAATTGTTCTTAATAATGAAAAGAATACTGTAGCTGGGGAGTAGTTGGAATTGCCCTATGCTGCTACGGTCGACCTGTAATTTAGGTTGTCTTTTTTCAGACATTCCAACCTTTAGTCTGGCTATTTCCTATCGAAGGTGTTAGTTTTCTCGTTGTTTTTTTTACTTTTCGCACCTTTCTTAATTTCTCTCTTTCTTGATGTTTTACAATTAGTTTTTGAGGTTACTTTTTTCCTGCTCCGATTGTTGATATTTCCTCAGCAGTTAGTTGTACTCACTCATTATTGCTCGCTCGCAAGGTTCGGTGGCCATTTTGTCTCTTGAGCGATTGACCGTATATGTTATTTTTGGCTGGCTGGCGTCTTTGGTGGGAGGTAGGAACTAGTTGAGGTTATAGTTAGAGTATGATTTGAGAGTGCGAAGAGTGGTGTTCTGTTATGTGTGGAGATGTTTCCTGAATGTGTGCTAAGCTGGGAGGGTCATCAGTAGCCTATTCAAATTAAAAAATCAGTTGTAGCATACCAAATAAAGATAGCTAATAATTACTGAGAACTTATTTATCTTCCATATATATTGTATATAACTTCTGTTTCTTCTATGACCGACAATGTTTAACATAGCAGCACTGGAATCGTAAAACTAAGATCTACCGTTACTCCAGCCACTGACCACAACAGTATTAGGTCTACCAAGAACAATCAGATCATGAACCTGCACAAAGACATTTATTAAGATCCATCTGAGAATCATATAGTCATCAAGGCTAAAAAAAATCCATTCAGAAAGAGTTAGCTTAAAGAGTCTATGACAGTCATGCCCCTGTTTTCAATGGGCATTGCATTGAGAACTGTTAAGATAACCATTGAAGATGAGGAAAGCTATGAAATTGAGAGACTGAGCAGGTTTCCGAACAGTTTCTTCAAAATTCATGAGACGAATGAGAAAAATAGAAGATTCAACCTTGCCTCCAACTTTTATGGAAGTAAATACAATCTTTTCGAAGAAGACAACCTTCTTTTGTCTATCAACTATGAAAGCGGAATGTGTGGAAGCCATCCAACTAGAAGCTTCTCATTTTGCTTCCTCGCTCCCAAAATACACTTTTCTTCTCTCCACAACCCTTAGAAGGTTCAGGATCTTGAAATTTTGTTTAATTTTCCGGAGAATAATGGTAAAATTATGAAATTTTTCACTGAGAAGCCAATCCAAAACTCAGAAGGTGAGTACACTTTATCATTCAGTCAAAAACATGTTCTTCCAGCTGTCTAGAATGCAGCTATTGTCGATGCAAAAGGGAAACACTACATGTAAATTGTCAAAGTAGACTTTGGACTGTTTGAGATAAACACGATCACAGGAGTACCAAGATAATATGGAGTGGCACTTGCTCTCTCGACTTTTGACTTCAAGATCGCTCTGGAATGATTGTAACTCACTATCATTATTATGAAACATATTTCTATCATTTATCTCGGCTTGACATTCTCTCGATTAGTAATGAAAATGCATCTGCTTCTTTTTGTTCTGTCCTCAGATGTGGCTTGACCTTGGCGAATCCTGATCTTCGAAGAATTTATTTTAGCTATCTTTTTTCGTGGTCGTCCTTTGATTGAATGGCAAGGTCAGTTATCTTTTTGAAGTGCAGTTTCTTTTCATCAGGTTATTTCATCTTCTCATATAGCTGAGCTTCCACTTATATGTTGTCAGTGTCCTGGCGATATGCAAACTATGTTCTTTCCTTTGAGTTGAACTATGTTTCATTGTTCTATTCGTACTTGCTGGTTGAATTTGAAATTGATACTGCTGTGTCTCTCAGCATTCCTCCAAGAGTGTTATCCTCTGTGATGCTACCTCTTCTTTTTTATTTTTTGGCTGACATATTCTTTCTCAGATCTTTCCTTGCTTTGAGGATAATTTCAGGCGGTTTCTTCTCGCTTCCAAACCTCATTGATTAATGCAATTATTTAGATTTTTACCTGATTCTAAACTGGTATATTTTGGGAAGGTTTGTCTACATTGTATCACGGGAAGTTGCAACAGTGTTCATTTTACTCATTTTTTTCATTATTTTGTCATGCCTTTTCTTTTCCTGACGTTACCTGAAAGGATGTACGCTCCTCCAATCTTCTGAACTTTTGAATATAAAATGGCTTTAGTTCATCGAAGGTGGCTCAAGATATTCAGGGTTTATTATGATTGGGTTTTCTTCCATCTGAGTCTTTTGAATGGCTTACTTTGTGAATGAAGCTTTTCAATCTTTTATCGTAGTGCTCCAAGAGCAATGGTTGAATTTATGTGTGATATCTCTTCCTGATTTTATCTTATTTTTTCTTAGTCTGAGCAGTTTGCCGAAGCAAAGCTTACCGGCGCTCGGCAATATACCCATTAAACATAGTTATAAATTTATTAACTTATCACATTCTTTTAAGCTTCTATCAGATACAAGCATCATCAGTCAGACATCAGGTTATTAAAGAAATCTTTGGCAGCAGTTTTGAATCTTTAAAATAGGCTCTTCTTGTTTCCTGCTTCTTCGCTTTATGCATTTGAAAAATTCAAGTTTTCCATGGTGTGGAGAGGATGAATCTTTATCACTTGAAACACCTCCCACTCTTGCACTTTAAAATTTTTTCGACTTGTTCCTGTGAAATCTCTCTTGTTGAATTTGTTGAGATCAGGATGCTCGAAGTTCCGAGGAAAGTAGCTAGTTGTATTTGGAAGTTAATTCGACTGCTCTCCACTCAGGAGGTCATACACTCCTCCGAAGGTAGGTCCATAAGCTTTGAAGCAGCATATTGCCTTATTTTTGAGAGACTTGACCAACGGATATTTGACTTTATCAGATACAGAAAATATGAAAGTTTATCTTTTGAAATCTGTTTTGAAATGAGTGGAATTTTTATGAAAGTGATCCTCCCAGCTGAGAGGAGTATACCCTCCAATGACTTTGTTGTCTTCAGTCAGACAAATTGTAAGAGTGCCCTCAATACCGTCACAGATCTAATGGAAGTCTTTGACTCTGAATCCATGATTGCTGGCTCGATAGATGAGTTTAAAAGAAACTTAGTAATCGAAAAAGCTCTTTAGAACTTAAAATTCTGTTGTAATGACGCTGTAGTTGATTTGATTGTATTCAACTTTGGGAGTGCTGAGTTGAATTTTAAGCTCATGCTTGCTTGTTTCATCACTGTAGCTTTCCTCTTCCTCAAAATATTATTGAAAACCATTTTCCTTGTTTGTATTATCAGAGTCTCCCATCGTGCGGGATGTGCGTGCCCTTGATCCTAATATCAACTCCTTCCCGCCATTTGACTGGCGTTTTTTGGTATTGGCTGTGAACTTAACTTTGAAATCGTTGCGGTCTCTGGGTTATACTTTTCCAATTAGCGTATTCATATATTAAATATACAAAAGCCAAGATAATGAGCTGTTTTGGTTCATTCGACAACCTGTGCAAAAGAATCATCTGCCCTGCTCGCCACAACGGCGTCAACTAGCATGAAATCAGTAAGAAAATCATTTTATTCAGTCCACCGCAAATTCAGGAATCAACTGCCACCATACTAGATCTTCAACACCTATAACGGTAAAGGAATGCTGCTGTCAGTGTTGACTGTAATTTTTGATGCATCCAATTTACCAACAGTACTGTATTTGCACGGAAATGGCGGGCATAAAATGGAAGCTTTACAGCTAGTGAACCAAAATATTAATCTGGCCGCTTTTGATTTCGGTGCTTGTGGAAAAAGTCAAGGAGAGTATCTGAATTACGGGTAAAGAGAAGCAATGGATGTTGCTGCAGTTGTAGCATAGCTTAAAAGACGATATGCTATCAAAAAGGTCATCATTTGGGGACGTAGTATGGGAGCCTCAATCGGCATTATGTACTGTTCTCTTTTTCCCAGAAATGTTAGCAGTCTCATCCTTGACACTCCGTTTCGCTGGCTGAAAGAGGTGGTCAGAAATGTAGCCGAGCATGGAAATTCTGTTCCTGGCTTCATGATCAGTCTAGGGCTCAGCATGGTTGAGCGCAAATTGTACGAGCTTCTGGAAAAGAATATTTTTCTAACAGATTTCAAGATGTACCTTAATTTGCTAGAGATTCCTGCCGTTTTCATTTATAGCACTATTGACATTGTTGTCAAATAGTAAAACGTCAGAGAGCTATACGAGGCTTATGGAGGTTACAAGGAGCTGAGGATGATAGAGGTGATGCACCATCAAGACAGGCCCAAAGAGATGATTGAAGATATTTTACTGTTCATCAGGCAGATGGAAAGATCCAAAACATCTAGGTCCTCTTTTGTGGGTGGCAACAGCAGCAAAAAGGGTATTATGATGTCGACTCGTGGCAAAATACAATGACTGTGTGAGACACATCTATGATTGTTTACAATAATTATCCGTTTGATTCGAAATATCAACCATGAAGAAAAACTATATAGCACACCTTCAATAATACGAAGCCAAGACCACCCCTACTGCCAAACTCAATAACTATCGCAAAAAATATACCAAGACTGTGTACCAAAACGACAAGGAAAACCAGCATCCCAATCTGCCATCTTCATCACAGTCTAAAAAAATGAAGAAAAATAAGTCCCCTAAGGCTGTTAAAAGTCAGCAAGCTTCAAGACTGAACACTGAAAAATCAGAGTGTGCGCAAGCCACTGATCGACCGAGAAATACGCTCGGAGGAGGAAAGACCATCAACCAGCAAAACAAACAACAATACTCAGAGCTGAAAATGAGATGTGTGAGGTTGACCAGAATGTTGAGGAATAAACAGGTAGAGGAAGAGGAGAAGTGTCTGACATACTACTCCTGGCTGTCTATGGAGATATAGCATCAGCAAAAGCAGGCAATCAGCTTTATAGAATCAGCTTACAGTGCAGCAGTCAAGAAAGTATAGGAAGTTTCTGTGTAGCTGGACAGCCAATATCGAGAGGGGAGCTGTCCTGAGGCACCAAAGGTGGAATTGGAGTTGATAAAAGTGGAGCTGGATGAATAAATGCGCCCAAAAATCCATGACCAGCTTTAACAACTAAATATTCTCAATCTCAATAAAGGTGAGCTTTAATAATCGCCCTCCTAGAGCTTCAAATTATAATGTTCAGAAGAGCTGCTTTCCGAACTTGTGGAGCACCCTCCCAAGAGGAGAACATGGCAGTTGAACCCCTTACAGACAGTGGGAGGGTTTCCAGTGGTGTATGAGGCAACCGAATCCTAGGAGGGCATATCGCCATCATTCAAAGAAATTTGATCTGAGACTTGATTGCATCTACTATCAATCTAAGCTGGAAGGGTGAGCCAACCAGAACTTCAAAATATTTTTAGATATCTCGACAAGCGGGACAATATTTTCAAACGAGCTAAGGCGCATAATAATTAATGCATCCGCAGGAGCAAGAGGAAAGCCCTTAATTTCGACCGGCAAAGACTTAACCGCAGCTTTCGCATCAGCTGGAACCTAAATTCATTCAAGAATACTATAAGGGGGAATCCAAACTTACTCTAGGAAGAGTTAATCTCACCTACATAAGTATACATCACATCATAAAGAGGACAACAAATTTTACAATCTTCTTGATAAACTTTCCCCCAGAAGGCAGCTTCGTTGTGGGTGTGTCAAAAGCTTCTGCTAGGCAAAATACTGTTAATGCTACAGAGCCGGTTAGACTTGTGGTTAGCAGTGCGGATGTGTCGGTTGTCGGAACAGAAAATCCAGAAAAAGTGCTTCAACAAATCTGGAGGGTCCTCAGACAGGCTGCAACTGCGTTAAAAGTGGTTGTCTGAAGAAATATTGCTAATGTTTCCAGCGAGGCAAGAAATGTGGTCCCCATTGTCATTGCAGCTTTTGCCAGAATTACCAAGAGTGTGAATCGGACAGAGAATCAGAGAGTTGATCTTATTTGAATGTTACTATAGTAATTTACATTTTCGGAGCTTCTTAGGTTTTGATGGGGTGGATATTTGGTCATTTCAGTATATGGGATATGTGCTTTTATCCAAAAGATTTATTATTATTGTTATCACAATAAATACAATAGCTATGCAAAAGGCACAGGCTCACCACAAAGGACAAGTCATCACCAGAACCAACCCTACCCATATCAACATGTTGCCTCCTCATCATCGAGAGGCCCTTCCTTCCCAGGAAGTGACTTCAGGTCAATGCTGGTAAAATATTAATGTCATCAATAGCAATCCGTAAAATACAATGGAACCTTAGCAGTCTCTCATCAGCCAGCTCTATGTATGTCTGTTCGGACATGACGAGATCAGCCGCAAATTTGATACTTGCTCACCCCTCGATCGAGATCAATAAGCCTAAATTGTAAAAGAAATTTTCACAGAAATTCAAAGACTGCAGGCAGCCGAGCATGATTATGCCTCAACTTTACAAATATTGCAAAAGAACGGAACAAAGATGACAAGTGAGGATAAATGGAAGATGATTGTGGCCTCATATAGAGACAAAGTAGCCAGTCTGGAAGCTCGATTGAGGCACGAGCAAAGAGCCAGGGAGATCCTTCAATAGACTGCTATGTATGAGAGCGAATAGAAGGAAAGAATGACCAAGCTAAATAATATCAAACTCAACAAGATAGAGGCCCTTCTCAACTAAAAATAGTAGATTGAAGACTAACTAGAGCAGATGAACCATACAGTCAGCAAGTTATCAGCAAATCTGACAGAATTGAAGCAAGACAACAGACTTCTTCAGGAGCAACTTTTGGAATATTCCAAAATAAATTAAACTTTAGCTCAATAACTCGAAAATATCAAATAGCAGTCTGTTGCTCAGTAGCACGAAAAGCAGATGGTATCCAATCAAATGAAAATACTAGGGGATGAGGAATAGTCAATCAGTCGGCAGATCACAGATCTCAAGACCAAGTATGAGATTGAAATAGCACAATTAGAGCACAAGGTCAGCATGTTGACCATTCAGGAGCAAGAATATATTTTGACAATTGAGGAACTTGAGAAAAAAGGTGAGTTTATGGGACATAGCAAAGAGGGTACTATTGATAGTCAGACACAAACGGTAACTCATATAACCACAAAAGCATGCTACTTCAACTCACTTGCACACTAACTTGATGATGAAAGTTATACTGATTAAGAGTAAGACTAAGAGCCTTTCTCTAATCATGAATTCCAGCTAGGGCATTAACAAGATGAAGTACAGAGTTAGGGAGAAAACGAGCCAGACTTGTTTGAGCTCCCTCTTGGTTCGATGTCTGCCTCCAATCATATGGTATACACTGACCGACCTGCTAAGGAAAAAGATCATGACAATCTTAGTTAAAAAGATATTCCCATGCGAAGAAGTCAACTCTCCTTCGAAGAAGCCTAATCAATGATCAGCAACACACCTTCACACTATCTCTAGACAATGGGGGAACTGACAGCATCCCTGGCTGAAGCATATCAGAAAATCAACTAACTAACAGAACAAGTTCATGAGCTTGAAGGCGAAAAGAAGAAGATAGAAAATAAGCTGAAAGAGAAGGAGGTTCCAAAAGGTTCTTCTGCTCATCAAGTTTAAGGTAAAGGATACTTCACTTCCTTCTTCAGAAAGTGAAACCTGATTTTTGAAGATATAATTATTACTGATGAATTTTGAGTTGCAGCTGTAGTCAGAACCGGCTGAGCTGATCAGCGTCAATAAATTCTAAGCTGCCCTCATGAAAAAAAAAATCAAGAAAAACGAACTGCAGCAAATTAGCGAATTCAATCGCAAAAGCACCAAATCGTCAGAAACTACTCAAACTGGAGAGCTTATTTCAAGCTAATTTGATCTGAAGATTTGGGGAGAGGAGCTTAGCAATAAGAAAGAAATTGACTTTTTTGCTGAGGAAGGGAAGGAGTTGCTTGGAGCATAGAGGTCAGTAAAGTATTTGAATTTGAAGTTGGTTTTCCTCAGCTTTGTCATGCATTTATTGATTTCTTGGAGGGAGCTGTCACAAAATGCCGGTCTTTAGTTCTTTGTTCATAATGTTCCCTTAGTACTATTGAGCATTCTTATCTTTTATGATGTTCGCTACAAATTGCCAGAACAAAACAGGACAAAAATATATCTTGCTTATAAATATAGCTTGATAGTGTCAATGAGCCTGTCTTTGCTGAATTTGCTCATGACACTGAGAGACATATGGTCAACTGAACATTTCCAAGTTTAATATTGGTTTTTCCTTTTCTTGTATGGAAGTCTCATAGCTGCTGAAATAAAACTATACATGTTGAACAGCTATCTTCTCTTCATAACAAAGGAGCTATCCAAGAAGTACCAAGCAGACGAGGAAGAAATGAGTGATAATATATGAGTTTGTTATGATTTGTTTATTCATTATCTTGAGCTTATCACTCTGGCAGACAAATAACTATTAGTTTCACTGCAGTAACTCAGAGTGGAGAAGATAGCCCAGACTATTTCTTAACAATCGATAAGTTCTTACCCTTACTGCCCATAATTACACGCTGGTGGTGGATCAAACGGATACAATAGTATCCTAAACCATTCTCATTAGAGGTAGCTGGGAACCTCAGTTGCTTTATCTAATAGCACAGCTTGTTACTCCAGGTATGCAAGTTCTCAATTTGGGAGCCCAACTTGGAGAAGAGGCAATACTAATGGGCAAACTACTTGAAGGTAAAGGAAAAATCTATGTGTTTGAGCCCTATAGTGTAAGCTATCGAATGTTAGTGAAAAGTGTCTTCATAAATGACCTTTCCGATACCATAACATGCTACAGAATGGCAGCTGGCGATCACGAGCATCAACTCAGGTTGAAAATTGATAATGAAAACACAGGTCACTCTCATCTTTTCATGGGAAACGCAGCAAACAAGGATATTTTCTAGATAGTCGATGTTATGAGAGTCGACTTTGTTTTGCCAGCTGCAACACAATTAGACTTTGCCTTGATTGATGTGGAGATGCATGAAGTGTAAGCTTTGGTTGGTATGCGACAAATTATTAGCCAATCTCCTTCGCTTATCGTTCTGTTAGAGTGGAGGTTTATTTCAAACCCTTACCGCAATCAGCAGCAGGCTGAATAATTGTTGAAGTGGCTTGATAAGATCGGGTTTCAATGGGTCAGATATAGTTAGGGAAAAGCATGTCAATTGGGAAAATTGTAGCATATAGGATGGAGAGAAATGTTATAGATCAAGGAAGAAGATTTGCTGTTAGTCGGTCCTAAGGCAGATTTGTCCAACAAGATAAACATTATCCTGCCCTGATCTGATTTCATTTATAAAGAGCCTACATTTAGTTACCGGACGATACTATAAGTCAATGCTACATTTTTAATCCCATAATAACAAATGTTCCAAAAAGCTAATCATTTTCTTGACAAAATTCAGCACAACATTACATACAAAGAAGGGGAGAAAGGGTGGTCTCATGTCTGTGGAGGAGTCAATGGGGAGCCATTCCAGTACATCAATCAAGAATATGCCTTAGTGGGAGTGAGGGGAAGGTATAACAAAAAGGCATTTACTAAACTTCAATTCCTCTTTATTGACAAAAATGGACAATATCAGATGACTCCCGAAATTGGAACTGAAGATGGAGAGCAAATGTTTTAATATGAGTGCAAACCTGGAGAATGGATCACAAAAGTGTTTGTGTGGTCAGGAATCACCATCAACGCTCTCCAATTCAGAACAAGCAAGGATAGCATGAGCACAAAATATGGAGTTTAGGGAGGTAGTTCACATCTCATCGATACATGCCACCCCGAAACCAAGGCCTCCAGCAAGCATCCAAGAACAGCCAACTATGACAGAAGAATTTGTGGAGTCAAAGGAAGGTTCTCCAAGTAGATTGACCAACTTTGCTTTGCCATCGGAAAGTGATAGTTCATACTCATAAGCTATATTATTAAACATAACTATCCTGAAGAAAAGACTAAGAATGATATTACAATCATCAGCAGATCTCCTACTATGAAGTTAAACCTCCGCTTGGCTTCCTGCAACGACGATGAAGTTCTCTGAGTTTGTTGCGGATCCACTGGTCCCACATGTGCATTGGGACTCTCCTCTCAACTATCTCATGATAGTATGGCTTGACATCAATGTTGAGCAGTTCCTCACAATCTTAGCGGATCTTAACTGACTGGGAAGTCAGGACAAAGTGAGCAAAGTATGGATCGAGTGACAGACACTCTAAATCGCTCTGCATTCTTTCAGTTTTTTTGTACCCACAGCGAAGATAAGACCAGCTGAACTCATAAAAAGGGGTGAAAGGCAATTTGTCTGCCATATTTTGCCTTTCTTGCTCATATTGAGGGGCTTTGTGAAATGACTGATATCTACATGATCTTTTGGCGGGTTTATCCGAGATAGCCTTCTCAAGTGATCCCAAAGAGTCGTCCTGTTTCATTTCTTCCTGACAATTTTTCAAAGCCTTAGAACAAAATTAATAACTGGCCTCTATTTTTTATTTTTCCTTAGTTAACTAAGCTATAGCTGTATCTTTCTTGGAGATGAGTTCGTCTTTGCATTTAAGAGATACTTTTAAGTCTTTCAATTGCTGGCTGATTTATTCGGAGCGAGCTATCTAGGAAAAGGTCTACCTCTTTATTGGACGAGCTGAGACAACAGAAGATCTTTTTCATTAGTCAACTCTGAAGCTTTGTTTGCATGAACTGTGATTTTTTCCTTCAAGAAGGCAATCTCATCATGAAGTTTTTGCTTTTATTGACTCCAATTGAGTTCATTTGCGTTACCGTTGTCTGCTAGAAGCTCACTAACATTCTTCAACTTTCCATACTATTCCTGGTAAATTAACACTTTTTTCTACAGAACTTGATGCGTACCTCAAGATGTGTTACTGCTTCTTGCAAGTTCTACATATCTATTGTTTTTTCCTCGATTTACTCATTAAGGTCGTCCACCGTTTACTCCATAGTTTCGCGGTAATTCATGAATTCAAGAAGAAGACTGCCTGACTAAAGCTTTTAGTACTTATTTGAGTGCCTATATTGCGAATGATGGCAGTTTACTTATTAAGTTATGCTTGAGCCTCTTCAAAAAGTTTATATTTTTAAAGCGAGAAGGCACTGTCGAGGTTGGGCACTTGTCGAGTAGCATGGATGAGCATGTTTCGATATATTAGTTGCAGCTCTGAGTTGCTGGGCAGTGACTGATTTTGGTCAAGCATACAAATATATATTAATCTCCTAAAAAACAATAATTTAATACACATACTTTGCTTTGTATATTCCGATCATACAATGCAAATACTGTGAAGGTCACTGCCAAAAGAAGGAGTCATGAAAAATAGTAAAATATCAAGGTCATTGGCCTTGGTTAAATCTATCCTTCACCTTCTGGAAAAGAGCAGCCATCAGTTTATCTCTCTTCAGCAATTGTTAGACCCGAGGGTCCATTTAGTCAGCCTCCCGGTTCGTCAGCATTTCTTTGGATTTGAAACAGACAGTTTTCCGTTTCTCATCTTCTGATTATTTATTTTAACTTCTACGAGTAAGTAGTTGAGTTCCTTTCAAATTCTTGACTTAGTTCTATTATGTGGTGACTATTCTTGTTCTGAAGTTGAAAGCCTCCATATCTTCCTTGCTGGCGAGTGGAGTACCAGGACGTATAGGAGAGTGTTTGTGGCTCTCGCATTCAATATAAGTTTGTTCGTTATGTTTTTTTCCCACACAAGACCCCATTTCTATATTTTATAGATTAATCAACCTGCTATCAATTCCACTCTAGCTAATTCGGCTCAATCTTTTTTCCTGTTGGCTTTGAGGTCTCCTTGGTTACATCTCTTGACAGTGATTTTCTCATGTCTAAATCTGACAAAATCTACCATATGCGTCTTAGCCTGTTTAATCCAAGGAACTGCTATAGTATTTGTTGACAGTCCTGTATATATCATATCCCAGTTTTTTGTACATGCCAATGGCTACCTCGTTACTTGCTCTCACAAATAAATCTACAAAAAAGCCATGGTGCTCTTAACTGATTCTTTCGAGATAATTCATCAGCAGCTTGGCTAGACCTTGCTTTCTACATTCTGGAGCAACCGTGACTGCGGTTACATGTCCATGCCATTCTTTTTTACTTTACTCGCCTTCAACCTTACCAAGGACTGGATATATCAAGATGTACGATAGGCTTGGATGGAGCCGAGGGAGTTCCAAAGTGAGACGCAGTATTCAGGCCACTTGATGAGATACTTGGCGTAGAAGTAGCTATTGAAGGTTTCGGTCATAATGTCGAGGTTGACGTTGTTATAGTGCAGCATGTCAAACAAAGAAAACTGTCTCAGAGTTGCCATTGTATAATATTCAATATACCAATATCTCAATGCAAAAAAATACCTAGAATCGCTTGCAAGCTGCTCAGCAGCTGCTACTCAAAAAGAAGCAGCTTGCTAGTGAGCCCTAAAGTTACATAACCGTCACTATTTCTCATCAAAAGCAGACTATTTCTTCTAGCATTTTTGGCATCAAGCAGACCCAACACATGCCTTCTATGAAACTAATTGCCAATAACAACGTCAGCATCAGCTAGATAAGCGCCAGTGTACGTAAGGGATTCAAAATACCTTAAGGAGAGTCATTTCAGCTCTTCATGAAAGGGAAATTGGTTTCGGATCTGGCGATGACTGTTGGCGAATTGAGGAAAAAAAATGATCAAGAAGGAGGCCTGGAGTTTGTGGCCATCTGTCTGGAAATGTTCTGAATGTATATACTTATTTATAGGAGAAAATCACTTGTCATCTTCTTACGAGATCGGTCATCTTGTTGAGCTTATCGGCTAAAGTGTTCCTTCTCTCGGCGAATTAAGAGAAAGTCTCGCTAAATAAACTAATTTAGTACTATTGACCGGGTCCAGGCTATCGATTTTGCTCCTGTCGACTTTTGGTGAATCTAGGACTTTTGTTGAAGATGCAGCGAGAATCATTTTTGAAGGAGGTGTATCTAGTGCTCGTATTGTCAGCTACCGTATTGTATTTTTCAGCGTAGTAACTGGCAGGACCGACCCAGCCCTGAATTAGAATATTGTACCTCTGATGTTTTACAAAAGCGACGGACCTCGGAGGCATGGATAGTGATGGAGGGAGCTTTTTCTATAATTTTAGGACTATAGGAGCCAGGACCAGGTTACATGTGCTTTCCCGAAGTTGAGGTTTTGTATCTTTATGTCTGACAAATGGAAGGTCCTTTTCCTCTCAGTCTTGCCTCTTGAGTGAAAGATAGAATTTTGTACTATCCCGGTGAAGGGCTAGCATCTCGTCGGACCACAAAGCTGGGAGAATGCGACCTGCTTTTATCAGTTCGAGAAATGCATGACCTACTTTGATTTAGCAGTTACATGAAGGAGTTGTCATTAAAGCGGGGTGCTCTGGGAAAGGCATATGTTTGTTTGGCTGTGGAGTTGTTGAGCGGAGAGTGATGGATTCGTTCTAGGCTGCGGTTCATTAAATTTTAATAGCAAAAAAAACAAAATACTATAATGCCATGATTCTTCCTCCAACTGTAAAAAAAAATTAAAGAGCAAGACATTAAATAGGGTGAATAAAAAATGAATGTGAGTGTTTAGGATAGTTTTATCTTATTGGCTCATAATATATTTAGAACTCATTGATGCAGAGGTAGATGAAAAACGAGCTGAGGAAGAAAGTGGAGCACTACTCCTACGGCCTGAATGACCATCTCGACCTCACCAAACGGACCAACATCTTCAGAGGAATCAACGAAAGTACTGAGGAGAAGGTGGCCATCAAGGTGGTCGACATTCGTCACAAGGACACCGACCCCGCCATCAGGGATCATCTCTCCATTGAGATTGAAGCCATCAAAAAAGTCATCCATCCCAACGTCATCCATGTTCTGGACATTTACTCAACAGTCAACAACTGCTATATTATCACCTAATTTTGCGAGGGAGGGGACCTTGAGAATCGAGTTAACTGCAGAGGCACTCTCGAATAGCCATAAGCTTTGACTATATTCAGAGACCTACTGCTTGGGTACATGCAAATAACTCGTGAAAAATTTATTCATGGAGGACTGAAATTATCATCTTTGTTGCTCAAGGACAAGGCCCTCAGAATATCAGGTTTCAGCAACTGCCGCAAAACAACAAAACCTGAGATCAGAAGGGAGGTCGCCTACAATCCATATCAAAGTCCATAAAGTGTTCAGGAAAACATATTCAATCACAAGAGTGATATTTGGTCTCTGGGAATGATACTTTATGTCATTCTTCATGGGCAAACTCCTTTTCCAGGAGGGAAAAATGACCTTCTTGAGGAAAAGCTCAGGCCTATTGACCTGAGCATGGATTTGAGTGAAGACGTCTGCTCTTTCATAAGATAGACCCTGGTCTTCAAGGAATAACGCCTATCTCTTTAGAAGCTCTTTTAGCATCGTTTGGTGACCAAGCTGCTCAACGGCTATGTCATAGCTGACAAATATGCTCTCAACGTTCAGGGGCAATAACTAACAGAACGCAACAAAAAATAACAACATCACTTGAGTAAAGTGGAGAAACATCTAAATACTCAGATCAACTGGATGAGATTTTTATTCAGACTGATGGATAGAATCAACGTTATCCATGAGGAAAGCACAACAACTGTATTGAAGTTTATAGTTTTGAGACAGGTGGTGGTGCACTATGAAAATTTGAGGATGCAGCTAGAAACGGGTCAGAATGTATTTAATTTCAGTTACTGGGATGAGTTTCTTGAGGACAGGTCTAAGCTAGGGAAATACAGGGAAGTTCTTTACCGAAATCATCAGAGATACGACAAGGCAAAAGCAGTGTTTCTCAAGCTGATGGACAAGTACACTCTCAAGGCAACCATACCAAAAGGTATGAATCAGCTGATCAACGACAATTTCCCCCTTTCGTAGTACAACTCAATTTTTGCCATATCAGCCTCGCTACCTTAAATCAAGCGTCTCTGGATGAAAATTGTCAAGGAATACAGTCCTCAGGGTAAGTACACAACTGAGAGTCTATTCAAATATAAAAATGAACTTTTGACTGTGGATTTCCTGACAACTTACTACCAGTTGAACTGTTTACTGGTTGATAACTACAACAGTGTGGATTATTTCGAGAAAATGTCAAAGCTGGAAATCATACTGGACTATAACCCCAGTGATTTGGACGGTAGACACTTAGAGGAAATTGAGTTGAAGTTGCAACAGCTGAGACTTTTATGATGTTTCTCATGATTATTCTACCATTTTTCATGTTCATCAATATTATAAAACCTTTTGTCGATTTATGCCATGATGTATATGATATGAAATAAAGTTCAAAGGGATCAGGTTCTATCTTCAGCTCCGATTCTGTCCTCAGAGTAGAAGTTTTCTTTGTCTTTGTCGCCAGGAGTGCCATAGTCATCATCGTCAGAGCATCTGGTCTTCACAAGGATCAAAATGATCAGAATCACTTAAATAACATAAAAAATACGTAGGATGGAGAGAGGAATTGAGAGACCTAAGATGAGACCAAGATTGGCTCCGCTATCAGAAGAAGTGCTTCCACCGACTGAGGATACTGAGGATGAGAGAACAGTGTAGCCATCACCAGAGCTTGAAGCGATAGCGTTCGACATGGAGTTTTGGGCACTAACAGAATTGGTATTGGTGCCAGCTCCCACATTCATGTTGACTGCCACTGATCCGGCTTTCATACTATTCAGTTGGCAAGTGTTATCCCAAGGTTCAGATGAGGCAGCTCTCTTGAAAGATGAGGGGATAATACCGAAGAAATGTTGACCGAAACGACCGATATTCCTGATGGTCTTGGATGCTTGGAGGTTGGTGGCATCACCACTTCCGAAGATGGAGTTTGTGGCACCAGGACCCAGGATCAGGGAGATGACCAAGTAAAAGTTTTGTCTACAGGTGGTGCCCACCAAGGTGTAGCCAGCTATGCAAGAAAGACAAAACTCAGACTGATCGACACAGGTAGCGCATGTTGAGTAGCACTGAGCAACTACTCCGGTGTAGGAGTCGGAAGGTGATAAAACTACATAATAGCCGGTAGCTGCAGTTGTGCAAAATGTTGAAGAATCGCAGGCCGCACAATTAGCGGTGCAAGTTTGACAGGCATTAGCCGAGTCAAGATAATAGCCAGTGTTGCACTTGATACAAGTTGAGGAGCTGGTGGAACTGCAGGCCAAACAATTGGAACCAAGAGTGCAGACTGAACAAACACCACTTGCTAGGGTGTAGCCTTGAGGACAAATAGTACAAGATGAGGTGGCATTGCAACTGGTGTCAGCAACGCATGTATTGGTACCTGTGTTAAGAGCATAGCCTGCAAAACATTTGTCACAAACTCCTGCGGTGCTGATGCTGACGCAAAAAGCAGGAAGAGTTGTGCAAGAATTGTTAGTAGATGAATAAAAATAGCCCTTGAGACAGCTCTGGCATAAAGTAGCTGAAGTGCAGGTTTTGCATCCAGTGGGACAGCTCTCGCAAGTAGATGAGGTTGTTAAGTATCTTCTATTTCCACAACTAGTGCAAGAGTTGGGGTCGCTAGCGGAACAGGTTACGCAGCCTTGGAAGCACTTAGTACAATTGCTGGTGCCAGTAATTTGAACAGTACCTTTGATGCATCCAGTAGAGTCGCAGTTGCCAGGTCCAGTAAATTGACAAGTTTTACAAAATGATGCACAAGCTTGACAAGTTCCTCCAGTGGTAACTGCTGATGACGAGAAATGTCCACCAGTGTAGCCATCTTTGCAGGTAAGGGTATAATTGATGTTTATCCTTGAACAAGTCAAGGCATTACTGTCACCACATGACACACATGTTCCTCCTCTCAAAACTGAACCAGGGTAGCATTAGGTACAAAGGGTGACCAAGTAAGAAAGACAACTTTTGCAAACAGGATCACACTTTAGGATGATTCCACCGACGATTGAGTATCCTGAGGCAGCCAGGACGCAAGCAGATCCAGTGCTGCTCGTGGCCACACAGACATCACATCCAGGTTCACACATGACAGTTGATCCGTCAGAACCAACCGTTCCAGGGTTGCCATTACCGAGAGAAACGCAGAGTCCGTTGACGTCGAGGGAGTATCCTGAGTTGCAAACCGAGCAGGAGGATCCAATAGAACAAGTCATACAGTTGGGGAGACAAGAGATACATGCTGATCCAACTGGGTAGTATCCTTGAGCACAATTAAAGCAGACACTCACTGAGCAGTTGGTGCACCGATTATTGCAAGGAAAACAGACGGCGGTATTT
>Ga0100378_1000945_pt1 | contig 31627 bp, 44 predicted proteins | sample CryGeymeta201502_FD_81535 | JGI IMG/M metagenome (GOLD analysis project Ga0100378, IMG submission 81535) | Groundwater microbial communities from Crystal Geyser aquifers in Utah, USA - Crystal Geyser metaG 2015-02 | ecosystem: Environmental > Aquatic > Deep subsurface > Groundwater | place: USA... | reverse complement strand
TATAAGAAGCATCTGGCAAGTTCTCCTCCTATTCATCGAAGAAGTCGACCATTGTATTGACTATTTGATTTGCCTATCCTGATACTTCGGTCTATTATGGAATTAAGTTATATGCGGATCATAAAACCCTTTGGACTTGTCTGCTTGCTCGTCTTTCTCAATACAGTCTCTTCTCTGGATACAGAAACTCCAAGACTGACCCCTGAGCTCCCCGAAGTTGTACAATCTTAGGACTAGGTACGAGGTCCTCGTCAGTTGCTCTCTATCACTCGCAATGCCATAAGAATCACCCTTGACACTTCGACATTCAATACCATTACAGCAGGCCCCAGTGGTTCCACAACAGCTTTAAACCTTGCCTTCATAAAGAAAGCAATGACAGTTGCTCAAAATTTTTATCAGAACAGATTGAAGGTCTACCCTTTGAGCTCTCTTCAAGCACCTGGAACCTGTGTTGACTACACGCCAAGCCAGAATGATCAGATTTACGGTATTGGAGCTTCGGATCTTCACATATATGCACTTTACAAGACAGACTCTTCTTTGACCTATGGGGCAACTGGAGGGTCCTGCCAATACGACGGAGGATCTCTGCCAGATACTACTCTTCGGAAGGGAAGGCCAACCATGGGCCGAATAATATTCAACACTTACAATATCATCGACCAGCAAACCTCATTGACTAATGTGCTTTTCCAGTCTATAACTGCTACTGCACTTCACGAAACTATGCACATCTTGGGGATGGACTCTACTCTCTATAGTACCTGGCTAATCTCAGATTAAGCCAGTCCCAGTTTTGGAAATGTATATTCTTCAACGATAGTGTCTGGAACAGGCACTATCTCTGCCAGTCGACCCACAACAAACTACCTGGTCACTCCATATGTGACTGCCTGGGCTAGAACATTCTTCAATTGCCCCACTCTTACAGGTATGGTTCTCTAAAATGAGGATGGAACAGGTCTGGGAGCAGGCTCACATTGGTAGCGCACAGCCATGTATGATGAACTGATGACTGCTACCTCCCTTGGAACCACCACCAAATATTTTTCGGCCCTCACCTTTGCAGCTCTAAAAGACATGGGTTGGTACACTGTGGATGACACTTTCTATGAGACTAGTAACTATGGCTACCAAAAAGGCTGTTCTTTTGTGTTAGATGCCTGCTCCAGTGGAACCTCATTTACTGAGTTTTGCAATGCTGCCTCACAGTCAGGTATTTCCAGTTGTCAGACTAACTTTTTCGGGAAAGCTATATGCACCAACGATGCTGCTGCTATGGCCGATAGCTGTGGCATATACGGACCTTACACCAACTGCGTGGACCCTGCCACAACAGACCCTGGATATGCTTCATACACTCAGGAAAAGTACGCCACTAACAGCTATTGTATAGCAAGTACGCTGGGCACGGTTGCTCTTTCATCTACCCTCACATCTAGATGTTATCCCTACTCCTGCGGAACCAGCAGTGTGAATTTCACAATTGGCAGTTACACCATCACTTGCCAGAGTGCAGAAGCAGGTGTTCAAAAAACACTATCTGCGATGACTGGCACACTGACATGCCCTGATTTTGCTGCATTCTGCACCAACACCCGCAAGACTTGTTCCAACTGGTGCTCGAAGAATGGTTACTGCATGGGAGGAGTATGTAACTGTCTCTCTGGTTACTATGGAACAGACTGTAGCAAGACCAGCTGTACAACAAACACTTTCTATGACAGCACCACCTCGACTTGTGTAGCAATCTGCCCCTCTGGTTACTACTCAAACAAATACAGTAGGTCATGCTAGCCTTGCCAAGCTCCATGCCAGCAGTGCTTCGGGTAGCCAACTATCTGCACAGGCTGCATTAGTTCTGCCTCCAATCCTCAGTACTTTTACTTCGGAACTTGCTATTCGAGTTGTCCATCGGGCACCTACACCAGTGGGTTCAATTGTGTAGCTTGTGATGCAACTGTTTTTTGCCAGACCTGCTCAATGACAGGGACTAACTGCACTTCATGTGCCTTTGACAGCACAAACAACATAACCAAGTATCTCAACCAGCCAAATTATGGTAGCTGTATTGACAATTGTCCTGCTGTGGGAAGCTACACCATCAAGGATGTGGTCAACAACGTCTGTGTGGCGACCTGTGCCTAGAATCTTGTGCTGACCGGCACCTAATGCACCTACTGCCCAAACAATTAGTTCAAGTTCGTGGCCAATAGCTCCTGCATCAGTACATGTCCTGATTTCTACTATGGGGATACCACCAAGTATCTTTGCGCACAGTGCGACTCCAGCTGCCTCAAATGTTCGGGGCCTTATGCCGAAAATTGTACTGCCTGCTCATCAACTGCCACCTTAAGGTATTGGTTGCTAAGCATGTGCTGGTCGGTCTGCCCTGGAGGGTACTATGCCAACGATACAGATAATGCCTGTCATATATGCCCAACAGCTATCAACTGCGGTAACTGCACCTATTCGACCGGTAGTAACTCGGTGATTTGCACCACTTGTGCCTATGGCTACTACTATCAGGCTTCATCTACTTCTTGCCTCTCCACCTGTAATTCTACGCAGTACCCGAATAAAGCCAATAATACCTGTTCTTCTTGTGACTCTGGCTGTCTGAGCTGTTCAGGGCCTTCCTCTTCGATGTGCTCGACATGTGTCGGACCATTGCTACTGGTGCAGAATGTAACTGGAGGGTACTGTATAGCGGGCTGTTAGCCTGTGGGTTACACTCAATCAGGAACTAACTGTCTTGCGTGTGACTCTAGCTGTTACACATGCTCAGGGACAGCCAACAATGAATGCCTTTCCTGCCCAAATGGCACATACCTATCTTCAAACTACTGTCGGCTCGTCTGCCCTCCTGCCACTTTTCCTAATAGCACAACCAACACTTGCGATACCTGCGACGGCAGCTGCACATTTTGCTTTGGAGGAACCATTGACAACTGCACTGGCTGCATATCGGGAATGGTTCTCTTCAATTTCACCTGCACGCTTTCTTGTCCTTCGGGATATACAGTCAATCAATGGAGCGTCTGTTTTGAGAAATGGATAATTAGTGCTATAGGTATCATGCTTTTCCTTTTTGCAGTTATGTGATGCTTTGTTCTAAATATTTGCAGGAGTATTAATTATTCATTGTTAATGTTCATAAAAGAAGATTATCAAAATTTGAAGCTGTGATTGTCACGATTTCGTCCTCCCCATCCCTTACGCTCTCCCTGGTGCTGTCCCTCCCAAGGCCAATCCCTTTTGAGCTCGGCTTGGTGGCCCCTCACCAAGAAGTCTCCTTCAATCTTAGCCTTCTTGCTGCTTAAATAGTTGGGAGTCTTTCTTGCAAGGTTTGGAGTGTGCGTTCCAAAGGCCTTATGGTTAGTAGTCGACATTCTCGAAGGTTTACTCACAGTAGGAGTATTGAAGGTTAATAGCATTTGTTTGGTCTATAGAAATTGTTTGGGTTTATTGTCACGATCTTTCACTTATTCCTGCTTGCTAGCTGATTTTTTCTAAGCAAGGGAGAGAACTTCCTGGTAGTGTTTGAGTTGCAGCTAAAAGCCCAAGTTTGGGCAGATGTTTGGACGGCAGGAGCGAACGTGCTTGAGGGCAGGTGCAAAGGTCGTTTTAAACTTCTTCATATAGTAGGCTATCACCAAAGTGGCACTCTAAATAGGAAAAGAGATACTCTAGAGATTCCTGCTCCACAGTGTACCAAAACTCCACCTCTTTTTAGGTCTGTGTTAAAATTGGGGTACTCTCTTCGATGGTGGCGTTGGAGAGGTCGAAATAAGCCTGGATGTTTTAGGTCTTGAGGTCCAGCAGAGGGAAGACGACATGAGTCTGATCTGCTGGTATTTTGATGTGATCGAGGCCCGTGGCGGCGGTGATGATGGTGTGGACATTGTGTTATCGCATCAGATTTTAGTCGGTGGCCGCGTTGAGGTCCCCAAGCAGTAGTCCCCCTGTGTTGGCGTCCTTGTTGGCAGGCAGGATGACGTGGTAGGACCTGTACTCTTCCTGAGTATAATTATTATGAAACATCAATTATTATAGACCCCCCAGTGACAAGGGCTTGCTCTTGCTAGTTTTTTCACTTCTAGCTTTAAAAGTTGCTGCTGGGGACAGCTAAATGTGAGTTGAATATATCTGGTTTAGATTTATATTTTAAAGAAGAGTGAGATGCAGGGCATGGAAAAAGTCAACGACGACTTCTACATTGATCGGTCGAAGTCGTTGGGTAAGGGTAACTATGGAGTCGTCTACAAGGGCTACCACCTTAGTTAAAACAGAATCATTGCCATCAAGTTCATGGAGAAGAAAATGCTAGAGAAGATTCCAGAACACGAAAGATAAATCACAGTTATGGCCGAACTCGCCAAGGTCACCCACCCCAACATCATGGGCTACTATGGATACAAAAAAGACGAATCAGGACTATACTTCTTCGTTGAGTTCTGCTCAGGAGGATCCCTCAAGCAGCTCATCGGCAAAAAAATGTCAGAGCTCAAGGTCATTACCCTCGTCAGACAGCTCCTGGACGCCATGAGCTACATCAACAAGCTCAGTAAATCCTCCTCTATGTAGACAAGCTCCATCGCGATCTCAAGCCCGATAACATTCTTCTGGACGAAAACGAAGAACTCAAGATCGCAGACTTCGGTCTAGCTCGTGATGTGGAAGTAATGATGACCAAGGGAGCCTGTACTCCTCTCTATGCTGCCCCTGAAGTCTTGAAGCTAGAACAGTATGATCAAAAATGTGATGTTTGGAGTGCCGGCTTGATTCTCTATGAAATGCTTATGGGAAAGGAAATGTTCGCTCACGTCAAGACGAAATCCCAACTGCTTCAGGAGATCGAAAAGTTCAAGAGCCCCAACAAACGTATTGACTATCCAAAAGAATTGCACCCTGCTTGGGAAAAAATTACTCTGTCCATGCTCACCTATAACAAAAATGACAGACCCTCCTTCGAAAAGTTGATGTCTGACTTCCAGAAAATTTCTACCGAAATAGAAAAGGATCTGGCAGCAAAGTATGGCTACGAAACAAACGATTTCGATGATGGTCTAAAGATCACTAAGACCCTCAGTCCTTATCAATCTAGGCCCAACCAAGGCAAACAGGATCTCAGCAAGAAGCTGAAAGAGGAACGATCTTTCAACCTCATCAATGACCTTAGAAAATATCTCACCTTCTTCAGAATGAAAAATGATATGCAAACTAAACTGATTCGCTAGTTTACTGCCAACGTCTACGGTTCACTTAAGAACGTCTATAAATACCTCCTCATGTTCCTGTCAACCGCTGCCTACCTGGCCAACCTCAAGGAAAGTCTTCGCCAGATCAAGGAGAATAAAGTACGCACCCCTGAGGGGGAGATCACTGGTGGAAACATCGAACATGCTCACGAAAATTAGTTCAACAAACTTCTGAACGAATACGGAAGCAAGCACGAGAATTCCATAAACAAGTTCAAGCAAGTCCTTGACTCCCAGATCATTGCCAAAATTTTGGGTACCTACATGAGTCGCGACGAATAGAAGAAGATCATTCATGAGTGTGATAACGTGTTGAAACTCATTGAAGAGGCTAAAGGCGGCAAGTTCGTAGGCTTTGAGGAATACCACAAATTATACGTGAAGATCATGAACAAGCCTGAGGTCTTTGTGAAGGAGGCTGAGCTGGACAAGTGGCCCGAGAATGACGTTAAGACTTATGCTCATATTCGCATCATTGGTCATCTGGATCAAGTGATCGTTAACGCCAACTTCAAGAACGATGACTACTTGCGCATGAAGAAGCAGGAGATAGAGAACAAAAGCAAGCGGGACATGATCGAGTTCATCCGTCCCTTCAACAGCAGATGATCAAACATAAATAATTTACAATTCTCATCAACTTATCAGTATAATTATCATCATAGGCGTATCATTCGACTTAAAATGGAACAAAAATAAAGCGAATAGTCACTGTCAAGTCGATTAGCAAAATTTGTCAAAGAAATTTATCCTGACACTGTCAAACACTACAAAAAACTCCACCAATGTCCAGAAATAGGTAACTAGGAGCACAAGACTTCAGCATACATCCGATAGGCACTGTCAAAAATTGAATAAGTAGACATTGAACCGGTTATCCCTGAGCTTCCTTCGGCCATCATTGCTGCGATCACTCCCAAGAAATACGAAGAAACAATTATTCTGAGATGCGAATTAGATGCTCTTAACTTCCCTGAACAATCAGGTCTATCTTTTTCCAGCAACAACGGACTGCACCACGCCTGCGGTCATGACGGTCACATGGCTGCCATGATCTCGACTATTCATATTGTGGCGAGGGAAAGAGCTCATCTGAGGAAGAGAGTATTATTTTGCTTTCAGCCAGGTGAGGAGGGCAAGCGAGGTGCTGAAAAACTATTCAGCAATCACCCAACCCTGACAGAGGCAGTAAACTGCTGTTTTGCTATTCACTTTCACAACGCCATTAAGCCAGGTCAAATAAAAATTGAAGCTGGTCCTGTGACTGCTCTTTCCAACCGCTTCACGATTACCATCCAAGGTCGTTCTGCTCACTGTTTGGCTCCTCAGGCAGGGATCGATGCAAACTACATTGGATGCACTCTGGTTTCTCAATTATATGCGTTGAGTGCTCAAACGATTGCTCCTATGGAGGGAAGCTCTTTGGTGATAGTCAAGGTTGAGGGAGGCTCAAGTGTGGCCAAAGTATCTGACAATTTTACAATTTAAGGTAGCGTTAGAACTTTTTCTGTGAAGTCCTACGACAACCTAAAGGAAAAAATATCAGCTCTTGCCAATGGTCTATGCTTAGCTTCGGGTGCGACAGCATCAGTGCAATTCAATGAAGGTAAACATCATCTTGTTTAGTCAACTATAGGCCAGTCGTCAATGATGCCAACTTAGTAAATTTTCTCCGGAAAAAAATTGAAAAACAGGGCTAAATGGAGATCATACCTGAGCAAAGGTGTTTTGCTGGTTAGGATTTTTGTGAATTTTCAGAGAGAAGACCAAGCTGCTATATTAATATTGGATCAGCCCTTGAAGGCTCAGTTGGTGAAGTATCAGGAGAGAGCAAACACCCGGCTCACTCACCATTTCATAAATTGAACGAGGAGGCATTATTTTGGGCCTTAAAGATGTGGATGTTAGTGGTATTCGACTGCTGATAGAAATCTTCATGATTGTTAATCAGTTGTCTGATAAAGAAAGTATATGAGAATATTATCACTCTAGCTCCCAGCCTTTCATGTCGATATAATCTTTGGCGGTTTTTCCATAGATGTCTCTACTGTAGAGATAGAACTTATCGTCATTATAGGGAAGGTTTCCCAGCAACAGCTCATACACCTTATCATTGTCGAGTAAAGCAGCATAGCTGAACACATTTCTTTTCTCCTGGTTCGTATAGTAAAAGTTGTCTCCAAACTAACACATCAGCTGAAGAAGTGTCAACTATTCATTCCGGACAGCCCTGAAAACCCGCTTGGTTGAGGATTCAACAACTGCATCATTATCTGCCAAGATGGAGGCCTCGTTCAAATGGCTAAATAGTGACAACTATACTTATTTTATAGAGCGTAGAATAGAGCTGTGCTGCCTTCGTTGTCCTTGGCGTTGATATCAATGACCTCTTTGCTGAGGAGAAACTCCAAGTATGGGACAGAGTCTAATCCTTGTCTTTTGCTTTTGAAGTACTGATGAAGAAGTGTACCTCCATCAGGAAAGGTGTAGTCATATTTGAGCTAGTTTTAGCAGCAAAGATGTTCCAGACTTGCATTGCTCGACCTTTCTGAAATGAGTTTAGTAATGACGTTATAGAGGGCAATCTATTTGAACCTTTATGATTGATTCATGAAATTTTTCTCCAACATTCGACTGCAACTCACGACGTAGTTTTCCTTCTTCAATGCCTGACGATCCTCAATTTATGTCAGCTCTCCACGAAGATTGGCCGCCATTTGTTTTTTTATTTCTTCGTAGGATAGATCAAGGCTGGCGAGAAAGCACAGCTTGGCGACTGCTGCTTCACAGGTCATGTCACTACCTGGGATCAGGCCTAGCTTGTAAGCCATATCTCCAGTGGCATAAAGGTTGAGGATGACGCTCTGATAGACTTGACTGATGTTGACAATCACATGTCTGTCTTCAGGAGCTTTCTTGGAGTTGTTTTAAAACCACTCATAGTAGGGTCCCTTGATGGGTATGTTTCCTGTTCCGTAAGATTCAACAACTACGTATTTAGTCTTTGGCTCAACTGGGACCCCAAAAGGTGTTAGTTTTAAGACGCCTACTTTTCTTTCAGGGTTGAGGAAGTGAAAAATAGTAGGCTTATCTTTTTTGTATGACTTGATGAGTTCCCAGTTGATTTCGATCTTAAGGTTCATTTTTCCGATGGGGTAGTAGTTGGGGCTGGTGAAGGCCTTGAAGGAAGAAGCTGAAGACTTGGTAGTCCTATTTCCCCTCATTATGTAGTTGTCAAATACCAAAAGGACCTCAGGGATCAGGTAGTGGCCAGCAATTGTGAGGGCGCAGAGGAGATTGTTTAGACCGTCATTGCGAGTTTCACCCATCGGTACTATGATTGGATTGGATATACCTTGAGAACCAGTCAGGATGATGGTCTTTTTGAGGTTTTCAACCATGAAAGATAGGCTGCTGGCGGTGAAGCTCATGGTGTCTGTCCCGTGGGTGATAATGAAGGCGTCATACTCTGAATTTTAATTGTCTTACGTTCGTAATTATCTTTGATGACCTGCAGTATATGATTCGTGACTTCAATGTTCATATTGGTCGAGTCTATCAGGTCGTCGAGCTCGTAAAACTTGTACCAAATCTTACGCTTAAAGATGGTTTAGGGAGTGATGGTAAATCCATCACACCCAATGAAATATGTTTCGCTTTCGTCACTGAAGTAGGGGTAGTTCTATAGAAAAGAACGAAAGGCCCCCTTCCTAGGAGCAAACTTTCCGTTCTCATTTTTAAACATTCCGATGGTGCCACCAGTATGGATGATTAAGACCTACTTGAGAGGAGCTGTACCTACATGAGAGAGGCTTTACTTTGTGATCCTTGTGTCCGAGGAAACGGCTCTATTTGCTTGCTGCCTTCAGTTGTTCATGATTGTTGAGTTTACCCACTATCTGGAAGGAATCCTTCTTGCGATAGAGTTTGCTGAAACTATCTGAACTCATCAAAAAAGTAATACTATGGGCGCAGGAAGGAGTATAGAGGGTGATAGAAGGGTTTAAAAAATAATAGCTTGAGTTTTCGAGGTGGTTGGAGTTAGGTCTTTGTCGGCATTTATTAAAGTCGGCAGATAGGCCATACAGTTAATTTTCCTTGTAAAACACAGCCAAATTACATTGCTTATAGTTTTTACTAACAATGGAACAAACATCCACTCTCCTAGCTCTCCCCCGACGAGCCTACAATCTGAAAGTCAACTTCCACGCCAGAGCCTAAAAGACTTGCATCAGCAACTACTTCCCCATCGACCTAGGCCGTAAATACACTCACCTCTATCAGTTTACCTTCGACACTGAACCCGCCATCCCTCAAGACTCGAAGGAGCTACTCTACCAGTGCATCAGATCGATCAAGAAACTGCTGAAGGAGAAGATTGAGGTGACTACCTACTCGGGAAACATGATATGGGGGTTGAAGTAACTATCGATTCCGCTCAATGTCAAAAGCTAGTTCTTTTTTGATTCAACTCCCTACAAGTTTGATGTCATCATCAAGCCAACCAAGACCATCAGCATCGAAGACCATCTCAAGACAGAAAATGGTCGGAAGATGATCTATCAGATCTACAACAACAAAATCAAGCAGGTGCTGAGGGAACTTGACATGGATGAGCTATCAAGAGGCAAATACTTTGACAAGAAGGAAATCATGGTCAAAAGTGTCGGACTGAATGTCATTCGAGGCTTCAAATTCACTCTTGCCTCTCTCAAAAGTGGGCTGTTCCTCCAAATCGACGTCTGCTCCAGGGTATTCAGGTCCAGTAACCTTCTTGAAGAGCTCAGCAGAAATAAATCAAAGGATTTCGCCTCTTCTCTTATTGGAGCTACAGTGATTACATCATATGGAAAGAGGAGAACCTACAAAATTGAAAACATTGACTTTGATATGAGTCCAGATTCAAAATTCTTCCATGACAAGAGGGAAGGTCAAGTCTCCTATGCTGAGTACTACGAATAATGCTATGGTCTGAAGATCAGCACCAGGAAACAGCCATTGGTCCATACTACCATTAGAGAAGAAAAAAGATTGAACAAAGAAGGGTAACTTGAGAAGACAGAGGTCAAGGGATACCTCATCCCTGAATTCATCTCTTTGACAGGAATGAGTGATGAGCAAAGAGCGGACTACAACACCATGAGAGAGATTGCTCCCTATACCAAACTCAAACCTGAAGAAAGAATGGGCCAAACATCAAAGATCATCGATGTCCTCAATCAGAATGATAACATCAACCTTGAGCAAGCCAAGAAAATCAAAGCCTATCAGCTGAATCAACCCTATGTGAAGACCGAAGGTAACAACATTGTCAAGAATCATGGAGATGGCTCAATGAACATCCGAGACAAGCTCAGAAACACAATTCACTTCAAGGACTGGGTCATTGTCTATTCTTGCGGAAAAAACCCAAAATATGACGATCAAGATGCTGACGGACTTGTCACTTTGCTGTCCAAAGCGAGCTCTGTTTACGGAGTGAAGTTTGATGAGCCTGGGTTCATCACTTGCGATTCGAAATGCCATGATTGGAAACAGCAGTTGGGATCAGATATCGAGAAAAATGGAAAGCCTCAGATAGTCGTTTTGTTCTTCAGCCCTTACGAAGACAAGTTCTATGGAGAAATGAAGAGATTCATCACTTGCGAGTTAAAGATTCCTTGTCAGGTCATAAGAAAGAAGACAGTGTTGAAGGGCAAGAACCCAATGTCTGCCGCTTCGAAGATAGTGGTCCAGATGAATCAGAAGGTCGGTGGTACAGCCTGGGAGATCATTCCTCAGGAAGGGGCGTACACCTCCAGACACAGAACTATGTACGGCTCCTTCGCTATCTCGAAAGGTAAGAAAGGGTTCACATTGGCCTTTACTGGCACAATCAACAATGAGTTCACCAAGGTCTTCAACTACTGCAAAACTGGCTACAAGAACAAAGAGACCATTCCTCAAGCCGACTTCGAAACTATGCTGGTAAACTGGGCAAAGAATTACGTAGGATTTAACAAGAAAGGACCAGAGCTGATCATGATCTTCAGAGAAGGCCTCAGCACTCAGCAAATCCAGAGGCAAGTCAAAGACGAAATTGGAGCCTTGAATAATGTGATCAAAAAGATTGGACAAAAGACAGGAAAGGAAAACTACAACCCTGAAATCGTTTATACGATTGTCAACACCAAGATCAACACAAGGATCTTCGACATCCCTGAAGGAAGCACCCACTCAAACAAATTCCAGCCCAGAGTTAACAACCCTCAATCAGGAACCTGCGTCCTCGACGAACTCTCAATTGACCAGATGTATGATTACCATCTCGCAGCTCAGAAAGTAACCGAGGGAACCTGCACTCCTACCCACTATATCGTGGCTCACAACTCCAGCCACATTCCCCAAGAAGAGTTGGCCCAGTTCACATACGAACAATGCTTCAATTACTACAACTGGTCGGGAGCAGTAAAAGTCCCCGCCACCCTCCAGTGCGCAAACAAGCTTGCCAAGCTTGTGGGAGAGTCAATCCAGAACGATGTGACAAGTGGAGAAGTCCTCAATAGCTTCTACTTCCTGTGAACTACCTGATCCATCCTCTCAATAACATTTATTACTTCCTATCACGCCATTATCATTCCTATCATTAACCTTGATATAGCAGCGTATAATGTTTCCATATGAGTCAGTATAGTAATTCTCATGGAAAATAATAAATCGATGCAGCAAAAATCGAAAAAACTGCCTGCGCTTCAGTCCCATAAAACCAAAAGCACTCTCCACAAAGACAAACTAAAAATAGAAGACCTTTTCCGGGAAAATGCTAAAAATCGACTGACGCACAAGGATTATCGTCATGACTCGGAATACTCACAAATCAAAGCCAGTAATTTCCTCTCGCGATTAGAGACTATTGAATCGCCTGATCTCATATACGCAGTGACTGACCACCTCTCCCCTTTCCTTCGCTCCCAGAACAAATAAAATAAATGCGACCCAAGCTAGTCAGAATAAGCTCGAAGACCTCAGAATCAATTTTAAACCCACAGCATCAAAGAGGAAAGACAGTAAGCATTGAATCTAGCAAAATGGATTGATGAGAAATTGTAAATGTTCAAAGCAAAGAAGAGCATCACATTCATGGACATAATAGATTACAAGCAGACAATTTTGAACTATGCCTTGGGGCGCATCATTGACTCCTTGACGAAGAAGTGCAAAGAAGAAGGACAGCTTTTGTCACTAATCTGGAACAATACTTTCACCATGTTCGAGGGGGTTTTCAGAATATTAGCAACTGCAAACCAAGGAAAAGACCAACAAAAAATAACTGATGAGAAGGAACTTCATTAAATTTATTAAACGAACCACAACTTTCTGAGAGAATAAAATTTTGTCCTGCGGAAGTAAAATGAGGATATTTTCGGAAAAATGAAAAATGTGATCACTTGGAACAAGCGTCTTAGAAAAGATCGGAAAAGGTTGTTTACCTAGAACAGGGTGCTTAACTATCGGAATCACACCTACCACCAAGCTTTGGAGCAGACAGTCTAAATGCTGCTGAGAACAGTTCCCTAACCAGCCACCATAATCACTGCTAAAAAGATAACAGCAAAGTTGGCGAAGTAAAAAGGACGTAAAAAAAAATTTATGCATAAATAGTCCGATTAATAATTTTCACAGTCAGTCAAAACTTTTGTTTACAACTGGCTCAATAGAAACAGTTGTCTCAATGAGGACATTGTTACTTTTCTCAATGAGACGTCATTCAACAAGGAAGACAGATTCATGCTCGAAGACATCGATGACTTAAATGAAATCAGGAATGTAAATATTTATGACTTCTTCAAACTGTTTGATGTCGGTGTTCAGGTGAATCCAGAGTTCGCTGCAATTGGCTGCCAGAGCGAGCAGCTTACAGTGATGTCAACTGAAACAATGACCAAAGTATGCTATACGGTCGATCATTCTTGCCAAACCGCTAGTAACAGGAAAGACGAGGAGGAAGACGTCATAGTTTTGAAAAAAGTAAATCCTCCTTCCAAGAAGCAGAACCCTCAGAAAAACTATTCGCGGGATAAGAGTAGCAGAAAGCACATCACTGTCGATATTGGGAGTAGCAAGAGCATCAAAAATTACAAGAAAACAAGCACATATTATGATGATGAGAAGGGAAAAAGAATATCGAGCAAGTCATATTTGAAGAATTTCAAAGGTCATACACCCTTGCCCATGCCCATGAACAAAGATGATGTCTCCTCTGTCAACAGATCAATCCACAGAAGAATGGATAATGTTTCAGTCGGCTTCAAAGATAATGTTATTACAGGCAACGAAGATGACAATTGCTCTATCTCCGACCTGTAGGACAATGGCACACACACAAAAGGACCCACTACCACTCGTCATCTCATCACTAACAACTCTTTCATCAGTCGGCTTAGGTCGATGAAGGAAATATCCGACTACGTGGAGTCGAACACAAGATTTGGAAACGAATAAAAGCCTTATCGGAGAAAAAATAAAAAGACTTCTGTTGCATATTTGTCTGATGGGCTTCAATTAAAAGCATTTGGAAAGCTCAATCTGAAAAAGAAATTCAACGAAAGCTATCCGGAAAATAGAAAAATCATGGAAAATAATAGGTAAGATTTTTGCGATCAGATTATCATGAGAAGATCATTTTATGGCAAAAAGAAAGTAGAGTTTGCCAATTTCCAGGAAGCTGAATAAGCCACTGTCGAGACAAAAGAGTTTCTCAGAGGGAAATTGGTTAGACCGAAGGCTTTCTTTGAGCATTCCAACTACATCTGCAGCGATATTGAAAAGCTGACTAAGAAGATATCCGGGCCTTCAAATATTGCAAAGACAAAAACCCTTTTAAATTCACAGATAGTGTTCGGAACGATAACTAACTCAATCTAAAAGATAGCTCGTATTCCTCCAACTAGCAAAGTATTTGTCAATAGTTCTCTCGCGAATATAACAAAGTATATTGAAGGTCTACTCCCCGATTACATCAAGCAGATAAAGAAGGAGAAGGATGAACTCACTATGGATTACGAAAAGGCCCTCTATCCCCTCAATATTCTACTCATGGAGCAAATGACATTCAAGTATGGGCTTAAGGGAATTGCCTAAAAAAAAATAAAAAACTTCATCTAAAAGGTTCTCACATTTTCCCCGATTTCGGAGAAGGTAGGGCTTTTCAGCTTATTGCTCGGCCTGGAGGACCCTGAAGTTGGATCAGACGAGCTATTGGTTTATGTGAAGTGCCTTGTTTATTTCGACTGCAAGAAGGCTTTCCGAGACACAATAGTAACTGATAGTACAAACGTTGACGTAGAGGTCGTCAGGTAGAATTTGAGGAAAGTACTTGAATACTTTTTTGATCATGAGTATATTAACCTGGTGGAGCTCAAACTTGAGATATACTTCAAGCAGACAGCCCCGTACTCGACAGTTGAGGGTATTACTATAATCATCATCAAGGAGCTTCTCAAGCGAAAAAAGTAACTGAAAGAAAAATATACCACCATCTATCAGCTATGTGCCTTCGGAGATAACTTCTTCACTAATCTCTATAAAATCATCAAAGTCATAGCGAATTATAGACGTCTGGCTCAGAAAGATCTTGAGCAAAATTACCCCTATCATTTAAAACAAGCACAAGAGAATAATTAAAATCTGCAAGCCTTGCAAAAAATTAATAAAAACAGAGGCTACAAGCGGCAAAAGTTGCAACAGGAAAGAGTCCTCACAAATTAGAACACGAGCTATGACATCAATAATATCAGCCGTATGATTGCAGAGTTGCTTAAACGTTCTGATGTTATCGATGAGGAATTCGGAAAGTCGATTACCTGTGAAAGATTCATCACAGCAGCGGCTATCTATGGAATCCCCACCTTCCATCAGCTTTAAATGATTTTGAACTACTTCAGAAGTCAGCTAGAAATCCTAAGGCACATCGACCCCATTTACGAGTCTATCAACCCGAAGTAGCAAAAGGGAGTTGACAAACTAGCCAAAACCTGGATGAAAGAATTGCCAGAAAAGAGTGAAGAAGCAGTGGTGAATCTTTGGAGCATGTCAAGGATGTACTCATAGAAGATTGAGGATGAGGTAACCTTGGTGATGGGAAAGGTGGGCACTCTCGGCCTATACATTGAGAGTAGCATGCTTAATATAGAGGCTCTCAAGTGATTTACTCTTAATAACATAATTTAATTTAGTATTTCCTATCCAAATGTTTGAGGGCTGTGTATTGCTCAGATCACGCCATAATTCCCTTTTGTTAACGAAAAGTTAAGTGCTGTTTGTTTATAATATTTGAATGGTAAAATATATATAAAACTACGTTCTGTACGAGCAGATCGGCTCTGGGGTCTATGGTAAGGTGTATCGGGCGATCAACAACACCGACAAAAAGGAATATGCTATTAAGGTGATACCCATCAATAAGTTCAAGGAAAATAAGAAGTTAGAAGAATGTACAGTCAACTAAATCAACATTCTATCGAACATAGAGGCACATGCCAACATCATCAAGTACTATGACATGCTCAAAACATCAAATAACTTCTACTTTATCTATTAGTACTGCAACGGTGGGACTCTTGAAGGGTTGCTCTCAAAACAGGGAAAACTTTCGGAATAAAATGCTCTCCTCATCTTCAAGCAACTGTTGGAAGCCTTCCAGGTGCTTAACAAGTACAACATCATGCACAGAGACATGAAGCCAGACAACATATTTTTCCATAACGGCATTATTAAGCTGGGAGACTTCGGCTTCTGCAAAAATCTAAACTCTGCTAACGAAATGACCAAAACTATGCTGGGATCACCCATCTACATGGCACCGGAGGTCCTCAAAGGAGAGATTTACTCCAACAAGGCAGATATCTGGTCCCTGGGAGTTGTCCTCTATGAGATGCTATTCGGAATGTGCCCCTTTCAATCAAACTCTATCGCAAATCTCATCGAGGTCCTTAACAACAAAGAACTGCAATTTCCTGGGCAGGTGTCTCCATTCTTGAAAACTCTTATCTCCCGAATGTTAACCAAAGATTCTATTCGCAGAATCAGTTGGATGGAGCTGTTCCAGATCAAAATAAACTCACTGGGTGAGGTCGAGGCATAAAAAATAACAAACAAGATCAATAGCATCCATGAGGCCAAAATTCTGGATGAGGTGAACATCAGCCAGTCCAACAAAATGATTGGGAAGCTAGAGTCAATGGGAGCTGTGGACGAACCGCCGCAGTCAAGAGACTTCAAGAAAAATAGGAACACGAGCACCAACAGTCACAATGGACCTCTTACCATCAACATTCCCAGTTACAATTCCCCCAATCCCAACCAAATGATAAACTCTCCAACAATGCCCAACAAAAACCACCTGTCTCCTCCTAACATTCCCAGTAGCACAAAAAGCAACGGGCAACCTTCGACAGAGCCAGTCACACCAAAATCTCCCAGTAACTTCAGAACAAGTTAAGACCACAAGCTCATCATTCAAGGAGTCCAACTAGCCATGGAGCTGATTGAGAGCAAGATTCCCAACCATATGGGATATGCTCATCTGCTCCTCACTCGCACTCTTGCCCTCATATCCGAAATGGGCAACAGGATTTCTAGGAGAGAAATAGCCTAACTTTTGGAGAAAGAGACTAAGGAAATTGAGGCTGAGAGGGACATGATCAATTCCAAGATGTTTGCTTACGAGCTGAAGGGCCTAGAGGATTGGAAAAAATACCTGAGAGGAAAATTTTTCTAATAGGACAACACAATCATGTACTGGTTCAAGCTGGTCACCTACCTCAATGGCTCTTTCGGTAGCTACAACCTGAATCAAATTTCACCCGCATAAGTTGTCAAAATGATCCTCTACTGACCTTATATACATCGTCATATTTTAATAGACCGGAAAGAAAAAATAAATCTTCAGCTCTTGGAGCTCTATAGTTGATACTTCAGCTTGAACCTTCTCTTGACCTCTTCAGTCGGCAATGGTTTTAGCCTTTCCATTGCTATTCTTACGACTTTTCTTCGCTCAGGGTTAAACGGCTCGATCTATTCATCGAACATTTTTTTCTTGTCAAGCGTGGGTAATTTAACCTCATCTCTTCTCATTTTGTGGTTGATTATTGTTGCGCTGGGCAACTTGAATATGCTGGCTACTTAAACTGTTGATACTTTTGATTGCCATAGTAGTCATGACTTCGAATATTTTTTTCCTTTTTCTTGGCCTCAGTCAGACTCCGAGTCACCTCGGTTTCCTGATTGCGAATGCTACTTTTCACTAAACTAGCCTTAAGGTCGTACTTTGAATCTACTCCCTCTTAAGGCCATTCCTCGCCGAAAGGTCTGAGTGTATGCAGCATTTACTATATTTGAGGATTCTCTCGACGTTTATTGGCTTTTCGATTAACTTTGGAGCGTCTGCTGGGCGTATCTTTGGTTGCAAAGAGTCCTGGCTAGTCTTCTACTGTGATTGAGGAAGTGACTTTCATGCCAATAAAACTTATATTATCGAACAACTTAATAATCTTAACAGTGTTATAATTTGTATGCCCCTTACATTCTCTTGACAATTTTAAAAAAGAAACATTTCTATATGCTAGTTGAAAAAGACTAGCGCCTGGATTGAAAATTTCAACCACAAAAATGAAACCAATGACTGATCAGGAAATCGGAAAGCTGACGAACTATATCCACAATGAAGCTGTCATCAAAATACTCCAAAGGAAGGGAGTTCACTATCTGTTTCCAATCCAATATCGGACATACAAAGACATTCTAATGGGAAGAGATATGATGGGGAGAGATCAAACTGGATCCGGAAAAACTTTAGCCTATGTTTTACCCATGCTCAACAGGTTCAGGCAGCAAGGAGTTTTGGGACAGAACAATCCCAATCCCAGATTTGTGGTCATTCTACCAACCCGAGAGCTTGCTCTTCAGGTGGAAGAAGAAATAAACTCCCTCAAGGTTTATGAAAATGAGTACAAAGTGGGACTGCTGATTGGGCAAACTCCTTTCAGATAGCAATTCAGAATGTTGGAAATAGGCCTAGATATCATAGTGGCTACCCCAGGACGTCTTCTGGATCACATGGGCAAGAACAGCATAAAGTTATAAGAAATGCAGATGTTTTGCCTGGACGAGGCTGACGAAATGCTTGACATGGGATTCCAAGGCGACATAAAAAAAATCTTGGCCTTTATACGAACCGAGAGAGAAAGAAAATTTCAAAGATAGAACAGACTATCGGAATATCACAACATCCAGATCTTGATGTTCTCGGCCACCTTTTCCCCATAAATTCGGAAAATTGCTTAACAATTCTTCAATGGAAAGTATGCTCGCATCGACCTCCTTGAAGGAAAACCCTTGAAGGTTCCCTCGGGAATTAACCACATAGCAATTGAGTACTACCAGCCAAGAAACCCAGCAGATTTCAGTAAGTTTATTGCTCAACTCATCAAACTCTTCGCAGGACAAAATGGAAGCATCATGATATTCTGTGAGAAAAAATCCTAAGCTGACGAGTTTTACTACAGCTTGCGAATCGGGCAGGTTAAAGGGATTATCCATGGTGACATTCCACAGCTTGACAGATCAAAGACATTCAGAGGTTTCAAAACAGGGTCAATCAAATGTCTGATTTCAACCAATGTATCGGCAAGAGGTCTTGATTTTCCTAGTGTTGATCTGGTTATCCAGCTGGAGCCTCCAAAAAAGCCAGATCACTATGTCCACCGGTGTGGAAGAACAGGAAGAGCTGGAAGAAAGGGAACCAGCATAACACTGTGGACACAAAAAGATGCATGGAAAATGAGTCAAATTCGAGGCTAGGCAAGGATAAACTTCGATTAATTAGATGCAAATGATGTTTGGAATTATGGACCTATGGAACAGGAAGGGCACTCTTCCAAGCCTAAGTATGTTGAAAAAGTTAGCCAACCCCTACTTTAAGAAAATTTAGGGAATAATTGGATTTTAGATTTGGCTCTTAATGAACCATAACTCGGGGTCTTTGAGTAAATGAAATAAGAATCTGCAATTAATCAAGAAGAAAGATAAAATCATGCAGGATAAAATATCCAAAAGAATGGCCTTGTATAGGGTGAAGCTAAAAAAGAAGAAGCAATTTAAAAGTATAAAAATTAATAAACCTAGTAGAATGGCAGTGGAAAGGAGCCCCTCCATGAAAATCAAACAGTTGGCTAAAGAGTCCAAGCATAATCTGATGACAAAGAGGTTGCATAATAATCAAGTTTACTCATTGATGAAGCCCTCAAGAATAGTCTTGTGAAACGTCTGAAATAGCTGGATTACGCCTCTGTTTAAAAGTACAAGAATATTGCAAAGAAAATCAAGTGCGAACTGGGAGAGGAGTGTGTTGCATACTTTGTTGCGTATTTAGTGTATAAGTAGCAACTTACATGATTTTTTGTGATTGAATAAAGAAATAATTTTGAACAATCAGTCATATTTTTACTTTCAGAACCTTATAATCGTCGAGAAGCAGAAGCTCCTATCTTTTGAAATAGTGGTCATGCTCCTTGCCTCTGATGCCATTCTTCTTTAAGGTCTCGCTAATCTACCACAGCTTCCTCATCTTCTCTATCTTCTCGTCTCGCTTCGAAACTCGGTCCATCAGCATTGGTTGCTTTCGAGCCCGATCAATAATCTCGTTCTTTCGAGCCTTGTAAGATGCCATCTATTCTGCGTTCTTTTATCTGTTTTTATCAGCAATCTCCTTCTATTTATTTTATTTCTCCCTCTTGGCTGCATCCTGAACCCGTCTCTTCAATTACTCATCAATTTTAGAGCGCTCTTCTTCCTCCTTCTTCCTCTTTGCTTACTGCTTCCTCTTTTATTCAATCTATTGCCTCCTCTTTTCAACTTGTTGGGTGAATTTGGCAGTCGATTGAGCAAATATATCGACATTGGATCTAGATATATTGAAAGATACTTTGTAGAGGGTGGCACACCGTGTTTCGACTTTTTTGGTGACTAAACAAGAGATTTTTATTGTTTGACCTTCGAAATATTAGCTTTTGAAGTTGAACAAAATCTGAATTCCTTAACTTGAGTGGCTTTGTTCTCTTTTCTCTTTCTCTCCATGGCCTATTCAAAATTCTTGTGGAGTTTATCAAAATCAGGAGGATCTCTCACTTTTATGACACTTTGAGTTTGGCGACCTTTGTTCTCAGGAGAAACAGCCTTTTTAGCCTCTTTCTGGAGAAAGTCCTTCTCCATTCGAGGTGGCAACTTAGCCTTTGTGAGGTTTTACTGAGCTGCTTTAGCGATTCGTTATTTTCGAACGATTTATTCTTCCTTTTTTCTAGCTAATAAATCTACTGAACAATACCAAGGGATTGGCTTTGCCTTGAACATAAAGTCCTATCTTTATTGCTTGGTTTTTCGATTTGCCTTTCGATTCTCAAAGCTGAAGGGTCTTTCATTTGCAAGGGTCATTATCATGCTACTCCTTTTCCGATCCTCGTTTTTCTTCTGCTGTTAGGCCATCATCTTCGAATACAGACCTATTTCAGCGACTTTTGCAGGCACGGACTCAGCTTTGAACTGTTGCTTTTACGGAATACTCTGAATTACTTTCTGTTGCGATATTGCCAGCTGCCTTTACTTTTACCTCTGCTCAAAGGAAAACGGTTGAGGGATGGTCACCTTGAGAATGCCTCCAATTTCTTAATCATGATATTTAATCTTCGAATCAGGCTAAAGGAAGGATTTTGATGTTTCTTTAAATCTCTTAAACTATTTTTGACTTTTGCGACCCTGAGGAGACAATTGTTGAAGCTGAGAATTGTTGTACATTTAAGGGTCAGAATCATAGCCATCTGGAGCTTCCCCTTTCGGAAATAGTTCATTTTCAACAAAACTCACTTTTGTTGGAGAAAATGTTTTGTCTTGTTTATTTCTCCTTTCATTCTCACACTCCTCGATGGGCTTTCCTCTTTCTGAAAAATATTATAGAAATTATTTGGGATTGACATATTTGAGTCCTCTTTCTTTGATTCTGGCAAGGACATCTTCAAAGGTTTATGAAATAGTATCATTATCGCTTCCGCTCGGTTTCAAGAATGTATACTTTTCAACTTCGTACTACCTGTGCATTTTTATTTAAGCAATTAGCTAGTTTGTGTTAAACATTTCCTCTCCTTTATCGAGCTTCTTGAAACTTTGGCCTATTATGTCGGATACTGTATCAGGAAGATTGGATAGGCCGAATTTTGCTTAATTTCTCAGAGACTCCACCAAAACTATCAGGTCATACTTTCCTCTTTGACTGTGACCTGATTGAAAGTATTGGATGAACTGATTCCAAGATATATATTCATTTACTTTCCTTTGATCTTCACTGCACAAAAGGGTTTCTATTTATATTCTCTCGAAAATTCTTCTGAGGCTGACATGCCGATTGTACTCTGGCTCAAAAACAGCAGGAGCGTTCAGGTTTTTCTTGACCAAGGGTTCAGAAGTCAACCTGCCAATGAAAGGAACTCTTTTTATGATCAAGTCATTGTGGCGATCCATGGCTCTGAAGGTGTCCTAAAATAGTTGCATCAAATCTTTAGAGAGCATACATCCGTTAGGGACCTCTTCAAACTATTGCTCTGCCTTCAATTTTTTTGCCTCGTCGGTCTTTCCAATAGTATTAAACACCCACATCAATCCTTCGTTCACAGTAAATAGATTGCTATCTTTGCAAGATTGGCGCATGACACTTTCGGATACTTCTTCTGGAGTTGTATTCAATACTTTTAGGATTTTCGGGTGGTTGTTCATGTATTAAATGAAGGCAATTTTTTCAATTTGAGTGTTTTTATCAGTTTTGCCAACAACATCTCTGAATATTTTTTTAACCAACTGCTCTTCATAACAACGTTCTTTGGAATCACTTCTGCTTTTATTTAGCTGAGAAAAACCACTTTATTTAAATTGGCTGGCCACTGATTGCTGGAGATGTATTTTTGATTACTACTGCTCTTCTTTTATTTTTTTCTTGTTTGACAGATAATTTTTGAACTCAGACACAAAGGCTTTCTATGTTTCCTTCACAACATTAATTTCATAAGGTCTCTACTCGACTTCATTTCTTTCTTCATCAAACTCAACTTTAGTAGTTTTTGGTCGATCCCATATATTTTGCCTTTAACTGGATCTTTTGTACTTTTTACTGTTGTAGTTGTTGTCTCCATCTGCTCCTTTTTTTTTATCGGCTATCTTTCTCATTTATTATTCTTGAATTTCGATGGCTTTCTTTTAGAGCTCTCTTTTGAAATCATAAACTGGTTCTTGAGGAGCTCCTAGCCCTTCGAGGTTGTTGTTTTAGACATACTTATTGAAAAGCTATCCAGAACCATACTTGTTTTAAAAGTACAATCTTGAAAGTTAATAATTTCTCTGTCTGGCAGCATAGAGTTGAGCCTCTACATTTTCTAGGTTTGGTTGTTAGAGGGAAGAGTGGTAATGTTGAGCAGTCTGCTGTCGTTCAGGAACCTAACTGATATTATAGAAATTCATCAATAAAATAATTATGAGTCAGCTTCTCTGATAGGAACACCATGGCTAGTTGTAGGGCGCATCTGAGCTCAGACTCAAATTTGGAGGGGATATATAATATCAGGCGACTGTTTAAGTAGTAAATCTAATTATACTGGCTTGTTATAAATTTGCTAAGAAGAGCGGCAATGCCTAGAAGAAGACCTGAAGACCATCAGCTCAATTCAGATGATGAAGCTGAGGAAGTACACGAAGAAGTTGAGCACTAAAACAATGATCCTATTGAAAACAGTGAAGAATAAGGCGAGGATCTACTTGAGGAGCCCGAAAGAGATTATCAAGCCATTGAAGTACTTCATTTTCTACGAAGGAACTCGACCGCTATGAAGCTGAAGGAATCGATGATTAGGCTGTCGAGGATGACCCTGAAGCACGAAGACGGGCTGAGAAAGAGCTGGAGAATAGGGAAAGGGAGTAGATAATGATGGGATCAGTGGAAGACTATATGGAGGAAGATCAACTGTCAGGAGAGCTCCATTCAAGAGGGCAACGACAAGCCTACTACTTTGACGGATAGGAGGAGGAAATTGACGAAAGGCGATTTTTGGATGTTGAGGAGGTAAAAGGCAAATTACCTCAATGGATTCGAGAAGATGAAACTCTCAAGTATATCAAGATCAAATTCACCAAATTCTTGAATCACTTCAAAGGGGACACCAACTTTCCCATTTATGGCACAAAAATCAGAGAGATGTGCATTTCTAACCACCAATCTATTGAGATTAACTACAACCACCTGAAATAAGCTTTGCCTACGATTGCTATGTGGGTCGGCCTGGAGCCTTCTTTGATCCTTCCTGAGCTCAACATGATAGCCTACTCAATAGCCTGTAAACATTATGCCTCCTACAAGTCCATGTTTCCGTAAGTTTTTATCAAAATCACTTCCCTTCCAATCTTGGACCACATCAGGGACCTTCGCTACACTCATCTGGGAAAACTCATTAAAGGTAAGCATTTTAATATTCAGTTCATGGAGTGGTGACAATTCGAAGTGAAATATTTAACCAGCTCAAAAAAGTCATATATCGTTGTTCCAAGTGCGGTTTTCTTAAAGGCCCATTTTACATCAATAATATCGCAGGAGTCAAGCTAGGAAGCTGCAACTCCTGCCAATCAACTGGGCCTTTTCCTATCGACAAGCAAAAGACCATATATCGAAACTATCAGAAGATCATCCTGCAGGAGTCTCCAGGAGAAGTGCTACCAGGAAGAATTCCCAGAAGCAAAGAAGTCATTCTGTTTGGAGACAACATCGACAAAGCTAGACCTGGGGAGGAGATATAAATAACAGGAATATACAGCAATCGATACTAGTTCAGCCTCAACATTCGACAAGGCTTTCCTCTCTTTTCAACCTTGATTGAGGCCAACTGCATTACCAAGCTCTTACACTCCGATGGTTTGGTAGTCGATGAGCTTGACGAACAACAATACATAGAGTATTCAAAAAAGCCTGACCTCGATGAGATGATCTACAACTCAATAGCTCCTGCCATCTACGGACATTACGGCGTTAAAAGAGCACTTACTTTGGCCATGTTCGGAGGTGTCTAAAGGGTTGTGGAAGGCACTCACAGAATCAGAGGCGACATTAATGTGCTTCTGCTAGGAGACCCAGGAATCGCAAAGTCACAATTTTTAAAAAGCATCCAGAAGACTTTCCATCGTAGTGTTTACACAACCGGCAAGGGAGCTTCAGCAGTTGGCCTGACAGCCAGTGTGAAGAGGGATCATGCTACAAATGAATGGAAGCTTGAGGCAGGAGCGTTGGTATTAGCTGACAAAGGAATATGCCTGATTGATGAATTTGACAAAATGAGTTAGCATGACAGGACTTCAATTCACGAGGCAATGTAACAGCAGTCAATATCTATCTCAAAGGCAGGTATAGTTACAACTTTAAGGGCAAGGTGTTCCGTAATTGCAGCTGCCAACCCTCTCAACGGAAGATACAACTCTTCCTTATCCTTTAGCGAAAACATAGACCTGTCCGAACCTATCCTTTCCCGTTTCGATATTCTGAATGTCATCAAGGACGAAAGCAACTCAGATCTGGACTATCATCTTAGCACTTTCGTTATCAATTCTCACATTAAAAATCATCCCTACCATGAAAAATATGTGATTCCTGAAAATTACCTGACTGAAAGCTTCCCCAAAAATAAAGAGCTAAGCCCCGATTTTTTGAGTAGATACATCAAGTATGCCCGTGAAAAGATCAGGCCTGAATTGACAGAAAAGAACAGAGAGATGATTCGACAATTCTACGTGCAGCTGAGAGAATAAAGCAAGAGGTCTGGGGGCATGAACATTGCCGTTCGACACATTGAATCAATCATTCGTCTATCAGTGGGTACAAATATCTATATTCAGCTCACGCCAAGATTTACCTAAGAAGTGAAGTGAACAAAGAGGACGTAGAGGTGGGCATCAAGTGTATGCTGGACTCCTTTATCCAGACCCAAAAGCACAGCGTAGCTAAGGCTATGAAAAGGAAATTCAGCGCTTTCCTGATATGATCGTTGACATGTTGAATAAATATATGTTATTAAATTTGAATTTGATTTGCAGTCCCTCTATTGTCAATAAGTTACAAGTTATGAAGTAGAAGAAAAATACCACCGCCAAGCTAACTCCCAGTTAGCTTGTCAAAAAACAACTAACTGGCAATGGCTTCTTCGAAGAGGCCTATCAAAAGCCTCGGATCGTCGAGTTCCTCAACCTTGCCGACTACTCCATCAATACCGAGTCTTATGTCGACATCGACTAACCTCTCTTCGAAGCCATTCCTCCGGTCATCAGCTTCACCGATTATGAGCCCCTCCAAATCAAAGAAAAAGTAAGAAGTTATCCACTTAGGTTTTCAAGCTGAGAAACAAAGATCGTTTTTCAAGAAGAGTCAAGATCATCCAACCTGACTCTAAGCTTTTCCAGATCCTCCTGCCAAACGATACAAAAAACAGCAAACTCTAAGCAGGAACAAAGGTCGCAGCAGGTATGGAGACCAAGTTTGTCGTAAGATTCTCTCCTGAAGCAAAAATTGACTACAAGTATTAACTCATCGTGGTAACAGAGAGATAAAAGTTCATCGTTCCCATCCTTGCCATTGGAAAAAGAGCCATGATAGACTTTCCTGATGTTCTTGATTTTGGTCCTTGCCCGGTCAAGTATGTCACTGAAAAGCCTGTGATTATAAGAAATCTTGGGGAAAAGACGACCAAGTGGAATCTAGAGCTTCCTCAAGGATTTTCATCAAACTTCAAAGAAGGAGTCCTCGAGTCAGGTAAGAATCAACAAATTTTGATAAAATTCTACCCGATTGAAGCCAAAATGTACAGGGCGATGGCTAAACTCGAATATGATAAGCTTTCGGCATATGCTGAGCTTCTTGGTCAGGGCCAGCTTTCAAATGTTTATCTGAGCAAAAGTGTTATCAGCATGGAATAAAGCTACATTGGCCTCCAGTCACAACAAACTCTTCATATTGTGAACAAATCAAATGTCAAGGTAACCTTTGAATGGAGAGCCTTTTCCTCAGAGAAAGAAGAAAAACCAAAGAAAGAACTCATTTGCCAGCAACTTGCTGAGGAAGAAGCAGAACAATTGATGCTCCTCAGATAACTGTTTAGCAGCAATGAAAGAAACATGATTGAGGAAAATGAACTCAACGACTCTTCATCAGAATAGGAAACAGACCCTCGATAACTTGCTGAACGGAAGAAAAAAAGAGCGGAGTTAGCTCTTGCTCGGAAATACAAAACAATCAGAAAGGCTATCGAAGATGATCTTTTCCTTTTCCAGGATAATATCTTCAAGATTGAACCCTTGGTTGGATAGATCTGGCCCAACAGCTAAATCACCATCACCGTGACATTTAGCCCGACTCAAGCCAACACCTACGAATGCATTGCTTTTTGCAATATATCTTGCGCTGAGGAGAGACTTCCTCTCAAACTCAAGGGTGAGGGACTGGGACCAAAGGCATACTTGACTCAACAATAGATAAACTTTGGAGATATTTTTGTCAATCAGCCTATCAAGCAGCCCATCCAAATTGAAAACAGAGGATAAATCAAGTGTCACTTTAATCTGGAAAAACCTGAGAGAGCCTTTGCTAAGATGTTTGACTTCTCAGTTGAAGAAAAAACCCTTGAAGTTGGTGAAAGTTGCTCATTTTAAGTGAGGTTCAAAAGCTCAATTCCAGGTTAATTCAAGGAAAAATTCAGATGGCATTTGCAAGGATCTCAGAGAAATCTCGAAATGACTTTTCTTGGTCATGTAATTGCTCCAACTTTTGAGTTTGTTGATCCCAATGATCCTTTGAAGTCAAAGTCCGAAATCAACTTTGGAAAGGTATCCTATGACTTTGAATACAAAGAGGGAATAGTTCTCAAAAACACATCTTCTGTTGAATTCGCATATAACCTGAAAATTCTAAGTGAGAACAAGCTTCTTCAAAACGAATTCAGGATTATTCCTCAAAGTGGTGTGATCCCTGAAAAATCATAAAAGTTGATTGAAATAGAGTTCACTCCTAAGTCTATCAAAAAATACGAAACAGTCATGACGATTGATATTGAAGGTGTTGGAAATGACATGCTTTCAGTACCGATCAAAGCAGATTGTCAAGTTCCTCATGTTGACATCAGTCCTTCTGAAAAGGTCTAATTTACTGAAGCCTGTCTCAACTACCCAGAAACTAGAACAATTATTCTCAAAAATCATTCTGACATCAAGGCAAAATTTGCGATTGTGCCTCAATCCGAAGAAAGCAAGGTGCTTGCAAAGTACACAGTTACTCCTGAACAAGGAGTTATCGACTAGAAAGACGACAAAGAACTTGAAATCACTTTGACCACATGCAAACTTGGAGAAATAACTCTCCCTCTCAACATCAACATCATCGGAACAAACAACAATCAGCCAAATCTTTTGAACATTTGCGCAAATTCTGACGGACCTAAAGTTGTCGTCACTCCTGAATAGCTGGATTTTGGTCAGGTTGAGGTCCTCAAGGATTATATGCTCAAGGTGTCAGTTGTCAACAACTCCAAAATAAAAGCTGAATTTCATGCATTTACAAGGCAAAAAGTGTCAATTTTCAAACCCAAGGTCAAGCATGCTTTTTTAGAGCCAGGAGAAAAGCTAGACTTTGATGTTGTTTGTAATGCTGATGATGCCAGTAAGTTCAATGATATTCTACACTTCGTGGTAAAAGATGGAAAGGACAAGGACATTATTCTCAAAGCTAGAGGAACTGGATCTACAATCTTTTGTGAAGAAAACCTTGAAGCCCTTGACTTTGGTAATATTTACACCTACAAAACGGCTGTCAAATAAATATTCATTCAGAATCGAGGAAGAAAAAGTCAGAAGTTAACTTGGCAAAGAAAAAAAGCCTCAGAGAAGAAAAAAAAATAGGAGGAAAAGTCTGAAGAAGAAGTTGTTTTTTCGATTGATCCTGAAACTGAAACAATTCCTCCTAAGTACGGCAGATACTTCCGGTTTGTTGCCATGAGTCAAAAGAAGGGGAAAATAGCTGAACAATTTTTGCTAATGAGTCAGGTTGGATCTGAAAGAAAAGCTAGTCAACTTTATGCCATGTCAATTTAAGCTGATTTTACGCAACCAAACATCAATTACAGTGAGAAAAAGATGCACTTTAAATATTTCTGGGAGAGAAATGTTCCAATTATACCTATTGAGAAATAGCTAACTCTCACCAGTGGATCAAATCTTCCTTTAAACTTTAATTTGAAAGTGAATCCTCCATTCGCTGTCAGCGAAGAATCCCATTCTCTCTAGCCTGAGGCTAGCAACAAACTAAAAGTTTCTTTTGACCCTAACTTCAAAATTGATAAAACTTCTGGAGTCATAAATGGCAAAATCAATGTGGTTTACTCTGACCACCCATACAGGGAAACAATCGACTTAGTTGGCTAACTGTGCTTCCCCAACCTTAAAATGTAGGCCTCTATCATCAATTTCGGAGCGATCCTCAACGATACAACCAAAAAGATCACCATGCTCATGAAGAATGTTTCTCTGATGGATGTGACTTATGAGTGGGCCTTTTTAGAAGAGGAAATTATTGGGGAGGAGGAAAAAATGAATATCTCATCAAACTCAATGTTCCCTGGATCAGTTCCCATCAACTAGGTCTTTGATATTTTACCTCTCTCAGGAGTGTTAGAGCCAGGGCAGGTCTAGGAGGTGGAGTTCATATACAACGCTCAAGGTGGTATTCTTTATCGTGCTACTGCAATCTGCCATGTTGAAGGAGGTCCTAACTATGAAGTCAAGCTTGAAGGTGACTCTTCTCTGATTTCTGGCAAAATAAGTGACAAGGAATTAGACTTTGGAGAGCAAAGATTCTGTGAATGGCATAGCAAGTAAATTTTCATTGAGAACACCGGCAAAGTCACATTTGAATTTAAAGTAAATACTGAAAAAGTCCAGAAAAAATCATTTCTTGAAATCATTCCGATGCAAGGAAAAATATCAGGAGGACAGAAGCACAAAGTGACAATCAGAGTTTGTCCCACAATGCCACAATAGTTTGAAGAACTGTTCGATATTCAGATGGGGTATTATGACCCTGAGACTATCAAGGTCAAAGGAAAAGGAGTTTATCCCGAACTGCTGTGTCAATTCCCTCGGCAATAAAACCAATAATATGATAACAAGTTAGAGGAGTAAATAGAGAAATATACAAAAGAGTACTAAACTTATATGAAAAAGGCAGGAAAGGATAAAGGCAAGAAGAAGGAGATGCTGACAGTGGAGCAGTACAGGCAGAAGATATAAAAAGAAATGGACAGATCATCTTACTGTGAACTCATTGCCAAAGAGATATAAATATACAACAAACCTGAGAAAGGAAATGCGAACAATATCGAAACAAAATTGTATGAAAATGTTTTCCTCACTTCTTGGATTGCTGATTTTGGTAACGTCATTGTTGGAAGCACCCAGAAGAAGGTTCTAAAATATAAAAATGTTGGATAGTTCCCCATCTAAATGGCCTTTGATGTGAGACAACTCAAAACAAGCGATTTTAAGATCACCCCTGACAAAGTTAAATTGGCACCAGGAGAAGAAGCCAATGTAACTGTGACTCTGGCAACCAAGAAGAGTACTCCTACCAGAAAGATTAAAAATAGCATAATCCTTTAGGTCAAAAATGGGGCCAAGTATAAACTATAACTCATCAGTAATCTAACTGTTCCTGAAATCATAATCGATGGAAATCCTGAGGCTGTTATTGACTTCCAGAAAGTCCTATGTGGTCATAGGAAAACTATCACCCTCAGATTTTTGAACCTCAAAGAAGTAAACTGCGATTGGGCATTACACTTCAAATAGCCGATTGGGAAACCTGATAAAGATAACGAAATGAGGTTCGAACTCAAGCCTTCTTCTGGAAAAATAGCTCCTGGAAGCTTCCAAATAGTCAAGGCAACCTTCAACCCTTCTCAAGAAAAAGATTATATGAGTAAATTCCCTATCAAGATTCAGGAGAATCCTAAAATCATCAACATGGAGCTGAAGGGCTGTGGAATTGCCATAGGTCTTGAAAATGTTCCTTCAAAAATCAGGCTAGGCCCTGTGCTGCCTTATAACCAGCAATGTTATGCAGCTGTTGACATTTCTAATCCTACAAAGCATTTCACTGAATTGATCAGCCTCGATTTCGACAAAACTTACAGATCCGATATCGAAATGCTTACTGCGTACTAGTAAATTATCAATGGCGAGAAAAAAGAAGGGGAAAGAGTCGTATTTTTGCCTTTGAGGGAAACAGGGGCCAAAATATGGCCGTTAGTGATCAAAGAAGTCGAAAAGAATAATCAGGTGAAATAGCTAAGAAAACAGCTCTAAGAAGGTCCAGAAGAAGAAAAATAAAATATCCAAGTCAAAATTAACAAGCTTCTTGAGGTGCCAGAAGAGGTCGAATATCCTAAAAAAGTTGACTCTGAGCATATTGTGCACTTCATCATTATTGGTCATCCCAAATCTGGCAAAAGTCATATCGCCAAACAGATCAACTTCCTCCACAAAAGAGCTGTTATTCGATTTGATGAAATTATCGACTGGGTGCTTGACAGTGGATCTGAGACCGCTCAAAAAATAAAGACATTCCTTGAGTAACGAAAGAAAGAGTTTGAGCTTGCATCCCAAGAGCGAGAAAAAGCTTTCAAGAAAGCTGGCAAAAAGGCAAAGTAGCTCGAATAAAGGATAGGACCTGCCCATGAGGCATCCTATGAACATTTGCCCGAAGATATTTGGATTGAAGCGATCAAACAAAGAGTCAGACATCCTGAATGTAATGCAGGCTGCATCTTTGACAATCTTTTCAGTAAGCATGTTCTTGATGAAACAACAGCTATTGCTCTTATCCTGAAAGCGATTGGCACCTAATCTGTCAGTCTTATTGATTTGATTCATCCTCCTAAGGCTGAGGAGGGATAAGCTGAAGAGGGTTCTGACAGACCGAAGGATAAAAAAGGGAGTAAAAAGCAGCAGTAAGATGAGGAGTAGTAGATCAAATTTGAGATTGTTCTTCCTGAATAAGTTTAGCACAATAAATATGAAGAAAAAAGAATAGAAATCGTCAAGCTCATCAAAAACTAACTTTAAAATATTCCTTCTCCTCAAATATTCCGAGACCCCATCTTTTTTGAAATCAATAAAGACGAAGTTAAACAGGAGCACAAAAGCCAGCTCCAAACACATCTTGGAAATAGATAAATCATAACCTTCCCGATCAAGAACTCAAATAT
>Ga0100378_1000919_pt1 | contig 32086 bp, 28 predicted proteins | sample CryGeymeta201502_FD_81535 | JGI IMG/M metagenome (GOLD analysis project Ga0100378, IMG submission 81535) | Groundwater microbial communities from Crystal Geyser aquifers in Utah, USA - Crystal Geyser metaG 2015-02 | ecosystem: Environmental > Aquatic > Deep subsurface > Groundwater | place: USA... | reverse complement strand
TGACAGTGACGTCAGTCGAGGAGAAGTTGCCGAGACGATTTATAGAATGTTGACGCTATAACAAAGTAAGCGTAATATTAAACACGGAGAGACTGAAATATGAAGCTGGGATCTGCTCTTAGATCTAACTTCGAAGTGGAATATGATAGATTTCTCTTCGATTCAAGGAACAACAACGAAGGAATACCTGGAAGGTATTTCTAGGAGGAGTGACGCGGAATTGAAGGAAATCTATTTATTTCCTGCGGATTGCTACGGTGAAATCCTTATTCTTTGTTATTCGTTGCTCGTGTACTTACAAGTACACAACGCTCCTCACGCCTCGAATACGAACTTCACAGTAGCAACCACTCAAAGTTAGATCTAAGAGAAGATCCATAGTGCGGGCCAAGATGTTCGCACTTTTTTCTTTTTATGTGTAAAATCGAGAAGGACACACATATTTGAACATGAGTACAAAAAAAATAAAAGAACTGATCACAGACTTCCTTGAGCATGCGGAAATCGCCAAGAATCAATCAGAGAAGACAATAGAGAATTATCAACATTATTTGTCTCGTTTCGTCGAATTCGCAGGGGATATAAGCCCAAAAGAGATAACGCTAAATATGGTTCAGAAGTATCAGCTGCACTTAAACAGACTGCCTGAGAACCTTGGGAAGAAAACTCAGAACTACCACATAATAGCACTGAGAGCATTTCTGAAATATCTAACAAAAAATGATTATGCGACGTTGCCGCCGGAGAAGATCGAACTTGCAAAAATCCAGGAGCGGACAGTCGAATTTCTTTCGCGAGAAGAGCTCGAAAGACTATTCGAGAGCGTAGATTTAAACTCGCCGAAAGGCTTTCGAAATAGAGCTATTTTGGAGACGCTGTACTCAACGGGACTTCGAGTAAGCGAACTCAACTCACTAAATCGAAAGCAGGTGGATTTGAAGAGGCGCGAATTCATGGTGCGTGGAAAAGGGCGCAAGCCGCGCATAGTATTCATATCCGATCGTTGTGCCAAATGGCTTGAGGAGTACTTAAAAACGCGCACCGACAATTTCGAACCGTTATTCATAAATTATGGACGTACTCGCAGCAAAGACGATATAAGCACAGGAGAGAAACGTCGGCTCACTCAATATACGATACAGGACATAGTGAGGCAATCCGCAAGGTACGCAGGGCTGGTCAAAAAAGTGACCCCTCACATTTTGAGACACAGTTTCGCAACTGAGCTTCTGCATAACGGAGCAGACATAAGGGCTGTGCAGGAGATGCTTGGGCATGCATCGATCACAACAACTCAAATCTATACTCATGTAACGAACAGCAGACTCAAAGAGGTACACAAAAAATACCTGCAATAAACAAGAAGTCACTTCAAAATAAATAGAAATTGAAGTAAGATTTCTACCATCTACCTTCTACAGTCTACAGTCTACAGTCTACAGTCTACAGTCTACAGTCTATCCAATGATCCTCTTCCAGAACATAACAAAAAGATACGACGGGCGCGCGGTGCTCAAAGACGTTGATCTGCAAATCAGCGGAGGAGAATTTGTAACCCTGATCGGTCCGTCTGGAGCTGGCAAATCAACGCTGATTCATGCCCTTATCGGTGCGCTCAAGCCTAATCGTGGAATGATCTCGGTAGATGGGTTTGATATAACAGATATTGATAGAAACAAGTTGCAGGACTATAGGCGCAAAATAGGAATCGTATTCCAGGACTTCAAACTGCTCCCAAAAAAAACTGTTTTTGAAAACATAGCATTTGCAATGGAGGTCTGCGGAGCTGCCGAAGCCGACACAAAAAAAAAGGTGAAGGAAGTTTTGGAGATAGTGAATTTAACTAGGCAGCAAGATCAATTCCCTCATCAATTATCGGGTGGTGAAAAGCAGAGGACAGCGATAGGAAGAGCGCTGGTACACGACCCAAAGCTATTCATAGCAGACGAACCTACGGGCAATCTTGATCCGGAAAGCGCGGAAGAAGTTCTTCGCATTCTGCAAAAGATAAATATCAGTGGAACGACTGTAATCCTTGCAACACACAATCAGTATTTGGTCGACAACATAAGAAAGCGCGTCATCCTTATGAAAGATGGAGTGATAATAAAAGACAAGCAGGAGTCCGGGTACAATTTCACTGAAGAGCCGGAGTTCATAGAAATTATTTAACATTTTTTTAATATCTCTATGGTAACTTACCTGCACTATGCAGGAAGTTTATTTCAACATGTGGCAGAAAATCCTCTTCGGCAGCCCTAAGCTGCTGGCGTGGATACTTGAAAAATACGATTTCAATGCGAAGGAAGCATGGAAGGATTTCAGCCCAAGCATAATCGAGAATGCTCATCGCGAAACGATTGAGGCGATCCAGCGGGCTCAAGTAGCGGCGGATCCACAAAGAGAGTATGACAACATGCGCGAGCTGGGAATGGATATATTGCCAATAACTGCACGTGACTATCCTGAGAATCTGAAGAATCTATCAGTGCCACCGGTATCACTTTACTACAAAGGGTCACTCAAATGCGCAACGAAGCCATGTATTGCGATAGTCGGCACTCGCAAAATCTCTTCATACGGACGCAAGACAGTTCGTAAACTAATAGAGGAACTCTCTAGCTACGATATTACGATAATAAGCGGTCTTGCTTATGGGATTGATGCTCACGCCCACACGTTATCAACGGAGAGCAGTCTGACGAATATAGCGGTTTTGGCGAACGGACTCGACAAGCTGTATCCGGAGCCGCACACCAATTTGGCGGCAAATATAATCAAAAAAGGCGGAGCCGTGATATCCGAAGCACCACCATTCGTGCCGGCGGAGAAATTCATGTTCCCGATACGTAACCGCATAATTGCAGGACTGGCTCATGCGGTAGTAGTAGCAGAAGCACCGCGCAAATCAGGTGCTCTCATTACGGCCAACTATGCCTTCCATGAGAACAGGCTTGTATATGCAATACCGGGTGACATAACGGACTATCGTCAGGAAGGATGCCACAACCTGATCAAATCGGAGCAAGCGGTTTTGCTAACAGACGCATCTCAGATTATCGGAGATCTTAAGCTCACGACTCTAAATCTTACGACTAAGGCGAAAGAAATAGCTCAAAATCAGGTAAAAATACTTAATTTATTAGATCGAACAAAGCCGGTCCATATAGAAAAAATCACAGGTCAAACAGGGATTCCAGCGAGAAAGCTAGTAGGGCAGCTAATGGAACTGGAAATAGCGGGCCACATCAAAAACATTGGAGCGATGAGATATATTAGGACGTAAACAAGTCCATTACTCATTCGCAACTCTATAGATCTCTTCGAGTGTAGTTATTCCGGCGACAACCTTAAGTACGCCATCCTCTTTCAGAGTTAGCATGCCTTGTGCTCTGGCAGCTTCAAAGATTTCATGGGTACTTTTGTTCTGCAAAATAAGGTCGCGAATATTGTCATCAAACACAAAGGTTTCGGCAACTGCAGTTTGACCACTATATCCAGTATGGCTGCACTTAGCGCAACCAACGGACTTTTTCATCAAGCCGGGAACTTCAAGCTGCATATCAGGCGCAACAGTGCGAATTCCGGCAATGACTTTGTCTATTTCGGAACGTTCCGAATCAGCGGTTGCTTCTTCTCGGGCGCATTCTTTGCATAGTACTCTGACTAACCTTTGGGCTACGATTGTGTTGATAGAAGGCGCGACCATGTAAGGCTGTAATCCAATATTAAGAAGCCTAGGTATAGTCTCGACAGCACTATTCGTATGCAAAGTGCTGAGAAGTACATGCCCGGTAAGAGCAGCCTGTGCTGCAGTCTCGGCAGTCTCTTTATCACGGATCTCACCAAGCATCACGACATCAGGATCTTGCCTCAAAATAGCACGTAGACCTGATCCAAAAGTATAACCACGTTTCTCATTGATCTGACTTTGAGCAACGCTTTCGATATGGTACTCAATAGGATCTTCGAGTGTAATAACTTTCGCTTCCGGAGTGTTGAAAATTCTGAGCATCGCATAGAGCATAGTCGTCTTACCTGACCCGGTAGGACCGGTTACGAGAACCATGCCATTCGATATATTAGTAGCTGCCTTCGCAAGAGCGAGGTTCCTTCCGGAGTATCCCATGTTCTCGAAGGTAAGAGCCTTTTTGCCACTATCAAGAAGCCTAAGTACAAAAGTTTCTCCATACTCGGTAGGTAATGCAGAAACCCTCACGTCGATTTTGCGCTTATTGAAATTGAAATAAAATCTTCCGTCCTGTGGCTCGGTTGCGATGTTAAGCTTCATCTTGCACTTGTACTTGAGTTGATTCACAAGGTACTCGTAAGTTTTTTTATCCATCTGGAAAATATCCTGCAGAACGCCATCGATACGGAAACGCACAGTAGTATGTGTATCTTCGGGTTGATAATGAATATCGGAAGCACCGGTTTTGATAGCTCCAACGTTAACCAGATTCAAAGCTTCCTCGGCAGTAACGCTGGAAAGTTTATCCTTAAGCTGCTGCAGACCCTCTATTTCTTGTTCATATGCGGCTATTTGAGACTCGTCAAAGATATTCTCAACGGGTTTATCGGTTTCTTGAAACTCGGAAGATTCATAATTCTTTAGGGCTTCCAAGACGCCCTCTTCCGTAGCTAGATTAATGTTGATCTGATACCCATCCTCTTTGAATTTTTTTATCAAAGCTAGCGCCTTCTGGTTCGTAGGATGAGCAATTGCTATCCTTATTTTTTTCCCAATTCTAAAAAAGGGGACAAGGAAAGATTCGTGAGCATCCTCTCTCGATATAAGGTTAAGATAGTCGGGATTAATAGGCATTGCGCCAATATTCACATAATCCATATGCATAGCAGCGGCACGCTCAGAAATAGCTTTCTCTTTGAAATTACGATTAATCTGGTCTACATGAGCAGATCCTGTGCCGGTGGCCGCCTGGTTTCCTCCTTGAGTATCGTTCATTAATAGGTTTAATTCTATCAGTATATTTTACCACAAAAAACCAAGAAGGCCAAGCCTATGCCTGACGATCTTGGTTCCTAGGGCCTAGATGGTCTTTTATTTAACTTTTTTCAATGCTGCGACTATCTCCTCAGATTCCTCTTCTGTTATGCCTTCGACATCTTGAAGATCTTTAGCAGTCAAACCTTTGACCTGTTCAACAAGTGTAAGGTTGGCGGTAGCAAGCTTGGAAACAGCATCTTTGGATACTCCAAGAGACTCAATATCCATAACCTCTTTTTTCTGCTTAGCGACCTTGGCTTTTTCTTCAGGCATATCGGAAACATCCAAAATATCCAGTTCCCACTCTGTTAAGATCGAAGCCAATCTGACGTTTTGACCTTGTTTCCCGATAGCTAGTGCCCGCTGGTCACTGGCTACATATACAGACGCACGCTTCTGGTCTTCATTTAGTACGATCTTGCTGACTTCGGCAGGAGCGAGAGCTCTCTTGATATATTCGGCAGGATCAGTTGCCCATTCTATGACGTCAATACGCTCACCATGTAACTCGTTCGTAATATTCTGTACACGGACGCCTTTCTGTCCGACACAAGCTCCAATAGGATCAATTTTCTCGTCATGCGAAGTTACAGCAATCTTGCATCTTACACCTGGATCACGCGCAACGCCTTTGATTTCAACGATCTCCTCTTTTATCTCAGGAATTTCCAACTCAAGGAGCTTTCGCACTAGGCTAGAGTGAGTTCTGGAGATAATAAGCTGAGGTCCTTTTGTCGTTTTTACGACTTTATCCAGATAGATCTTAATTCTTTGACCGCCATAGTATCTTTCGCCTGGGATCTGCTGGTCATAAGGTAGCAAAGTCGTGATTTTGCCAAGATCAACAAAGACCTGATTGTTCTCAACTCTGTGGACAAGAGCATTAATAAGCTCATTTTCCCGATCCTTGAAAGTATCGTACATCAGGTCGCGCTCAACTTCTTGAATACGTTGGATAATAACTTGTTTTGCAGATTGGGCTGCAATACGACCATAGCCTTCCATTGGGGTAACGTCGATACGTATCTCGTCGCCAACTTTCGCCTTACCTTTGATTTTCTTAGCGTCTGTAAGACTCATCTGGAGTTCAGGGTCCTCGACTTTGGCGACAACTTCTTTTACAAGGTAAATCGTTGCGAGCTCTGTCTTCTCGTCGATATCAATATCGATGTTCTGTTCCCGACTGCCAAAATCTTTCTTGTAAGCAGTTTTCAGAGCAGCTTTTACTATGTCTAGAACCGCTTCTCGTGGGATATTTTTTTCGTCGGCAAGCTGATTAATCGCTGCCAAAAATTGTGATTGCATATCAGTATATAAGTTAATAAATATTATAAATTTGCTATAAAATAAAAAACCAGGATCTCTTAACCCAGGCTAGTAAAACTCAAGTTCGCCGCAACTATAACATGTTTATGAGTATTTTGACAACTGTTTGTATATCGCATGAGGCTCAAATCCTCGAGAAGCAAGATACCTCATCAGCCTTTCTTTCTGTTTCCGAGAATCAATACTGCCCTTCTTTCTTACAAAAGAATTGCAAGCTCGTTCAAGCACATCTTGGTCGTCCGTTTGCAGTTCATCCCAGATCTTCTCAAAGAAATCATAGTCGATTCCTTTGAGTCGCAGCTTTGACTGAAGTCCTCGTTTGCCGCTGGGATTAAGTATCAGCTTTGTTCGGATAAAATCCCGCACATATTGATCGTCATTAACAAGCTCAAGCTCCACGAGGCGATTCATGACACGTTTGACTACATCTTCACCAACATTGTCATCGGCATTGTCCGTTATCTTGCGAAGCTTAACTACGAGCTTCTTGTGTATCTCAAATTCAGTCATCATCCGCCTGCCCAAAGCACGCAGGGCATAGTCCATGAGTTTTGCATACAATGCCTCAGTCAAACTACTTCTTGATTATGAATTTGTCTTTAAGCTTCTTCTCAATCTCAGCCATCATCTTCCCGTTTGCCTCAAGGAAGGACTTGGCATTCTCTCGTCCCTGACCAAGACGGGTTTCGCCATAGCTGAAGAACGCGCCGGCTTTCTTAACGAACTCATATTGCACGCCAAGGTCAACGATATCTCCGCTATTAGATATGCCCTTGTTGTACATAATATCGAACTCAGCTGTCTTGAATGGGGGGGATACCTTGTTTTTGACTACCTTGACCTTGACTCTGTTGCCGACAAACTCCTTGCCGTTGTCGCTCGCTCCTTCAATAGTGCCGATACGTCTGATATCCATACGTATTGAGGAGTAAAATTTGAGTGCATTACCACCAGGGGTAGTCTCTGGATTGCCAAACATCACTCCAATCTTCATACGAATCTGGTTGATGAAGATTACAGTCGCCTTGGATTTTGATATGGCAGCTGTAAGTTTGCGAAGCGCCTGGCTCATAAGTCTGGCTTGAAGACCCATGTGAGAATCACCCATCTCACCTTCAATTTCAGCACGAGGAGTCAAAGCTGCTACAGAATCAACTACTATGATATCTACAGCATTCGACCTTACAAGAGTCTCTGTGATTTCAAGAGCCTGCTCTCCCGTATCAGGTTGAGAGATAAGCATGTTCTCTACGTCAACGCCGATTCTTTCGGCATACTCGGGGTCCAAAGCGTGCTCAGCGTCGATGAACGCAGCCTGTCCGCCGCCTTTTTGGCACTCCGCAATGACGTGCAGGGCGAGAGTTGTTTTACCACTGCTCTCAGGGCCGAAAATCTCAATAACGCGACCTTTTGGTATACCGCCGCCAAGAGCAATATCAAGAGACAAAGACCCAGTTGGGATAGTCTCTACGTTTATTTTCTTAGCTTCTCCAAGGCGCATAATAGCACCCTTGCCGTAATTCTTCTCAATTTGCTCAAGGGCTAAGTCAAGAGCTTTGGTGCGACCTTCATTCTGTTTTGCGTCTGCCATTTGTTTTAAGGTTAAAAATTTTGTTTGTAGCCAGAGTATAGGTGAGCGTCCACTCACCGTCAATATGTTTTTTGAAATTCGATTGAAACCAAATTGACGCCAAGTAGAAAATAGCACGCCGATATTAAAAAAACGTGAAAAAATGTTTTACAAAAACAAAACTCCATTCCCTAATCCCTAACTCCTAAACTAAATCTTTATCCTTCAAATGGAAGTAGTCGCAAATACTTCTCTTTGTGCCAAAAGCAACGTTCTTGCTGTCACATGTAGGACATTGATACGCGTACTTAGCACCAGTCTTTTTAGGATCAGGCACGACTTTCTGGCAGTCGCGACAAAAGAAAAGAATGTTCGAAATCTTGCTGCTATTGTCTTTTTCCTCAGCCATATTAGAAATATTAACTACTGACTACTGACTACTGACTACTGACTACTGACTACTGACTACTGACTACTGACTATTTCCTACAAATCCAATCTTATCTTCATGTTTTCCTCTTTGCCACCATGGTTGATAGATATAGCGTCCGTATCGTCGTTGGCATTAGTCATTGGCGGCGGAGTATCGTCGACAATAACGCTGGATTGCGGCTGCTGCTTCTTTACCAAATCATCAATGCTTTCGCCGGGTCTAGACTCTTTGAACCCGAAACCTCTGCGTGTGGCCTTCTTGCTGTAAGGCGTGTGTGGCTGCGTTTCCGTATCAATAGATCTCTGCTCTCTGCTCTCTGTTTTCTGCTGTACGGGAGGCGCAGATTCCATCCTTATAAGCGGCTCCTTTCGTCCAATGCTTTCATCAAATCCTTTGTAAACGTACTCTTCTTTGTACCAGAAATAACTGCCAACTATTAATCCGATAACAGCAACCATGGAGATGGTCATGCCGAAGCCAGGGCTTTTGTGAGAAATGCTCACCCCGAATTTGGAGTGATAAAAAACGGAGTTAACTATAAGCAAAAGAAATAACGATTGCACTCCAACCGCCATCGCAACAATAGATTGCTTAACAGGAAGTTTTAAGAAGTTCTTGCCCATCATGGGCATGCCAATCATCAGTGCGACGAAGCCAGACATGACTAAGACAAAAAATCCCGCTAAAAACAGTGGCCCCGTGATGCCCAGAAAAGTATCTGATACGCCATAGACGCTCAGATCGTTATACCAAGGCATCAGGCAGCCTATGACAGAAACAAGACTGGCGATGAAGACGACTTTTTTAGGGCGTGAAAGCCTTGCAAACGAATACTTGATATCTCTCATGGCAAATAGATTAATCTGCACTTAGATTAAGCAACTCAGACGGAAAATACAAGAGATAGATGGCCGCGTCCTCGACAATACCCCAAGAAGCCTATAAAATGAGCACGCTAATAACTTCCTTTTGACTAATTCCTAAGTCCTAAGAAAATGAACGAGAGGCATACAAAACGCATCCTTAAGGTAGGGCTTGTGGGTCGCAGCAGCCTGGAAGGTAAAAGCACATACATAAAAAAAATAATCCAACATCTGAGGAAATACGTCAATGTGATTACTTATGATACGCGCATAGCAAGTTGTATAAGCGACCATAAGAACCATATGACTCGCAACAAGCAGATGAAGGATATGGACCTTATCATAACGCTTGGTGGAGATGGCACGCTCCTCAAGGCAATCCGCGAAACAGACAAGAAAAACAAGCCGCTAATCCTTGGAGTAAATTTGGGAAATGTAGGCTTCTTGACTGAGGTCCACAAGACGGAGAGAATATTTGGAAACATAGATGCGATATTCAAAGGCAGATACCACATTGACGATAGAGACTTGCTTCGTGTAACCGTTTACAGGAATGGCTCAAAATACAAGACCTTCATTGCGCTTAATGACGCAGTTATCAACCAAGGTAACTTCGCAAGACTGATCGAGCTTTCTGTTACAATCGACCAACGCAGAATGATCAAGTTCAAAGCTGATGGAGTCATCGTTGCTACAACGACAGGATCAACAGGGCACTCACTCTCTGCAGGAGGTCCAATCATTCATCCGGGGTTGTCCGCATTTATAATGACGCCGATATGTCCATCGGCACTTACGACGCGCCCGATAGTAATCCCGAACAACAGGCAGCTCAATGTGAAGATCGAAACAGAGAGACGTTATGCGGATAACGATATCGGACTCACAATGGATGGCCAGATTATTCTCCCTCTTAAATATAGCGACGAAATCAAAATACGAAAAAGTAGCCGAAGGGCACAACTGATTCGCATGACAAACAAGAAATACTTCAAAGTACTTAGAGACAAAATCGGCTGGGGTAAAGTAGTCTAAAAGCTAATCCCGGTCTCCATCGTGATTTCTCCGCAAACTTTGGCCTGGATACCATGATCGCCGGCAATGCGTATAGCATCTTCCTCGCATCCTGGAGCGACGACGACCATCATGCCGTTACCCATGTTCCACGTGCGATAAGCTTCATCTCGAGAAACATCTCCTATCTCGATGGCATGTTTCATAAGCTCGCAAGGCTCAAAAAGATCTGTTAGCTCGGCGCCAAAGCCGGCACGACTGAGAACTCGTCCAAGTTTGCCGGGGATACCTCCGCCGGTGATATGTGCCGCGCCATGAACTTCGGCAGCAGACATCATGTCGACAACAGCAGCACAGTAAATTTGAGAAGGCATTAGCGCAAGTTCACCGATTTTAGCGCCATTAAGTTCGGCATCATGCCAATTTTCTCCATAATTATCTTTCATAATTTTTCGCAAAAGAGAGAACCCATTAGACCGAAACCCTTTCTCCCTAAGAGCAATAACCTTATCTCCGGACTTGATTTCATCTCCTGTAAAAAGCCGGTCGCGATGCCCGATCCACAAGGCTGCAGAACCCCAGTTGTAATTAAAATCTCCATGTCCAGAAATACGAGCACCTAATTCGGCAATTTCGCCATTAATTACGGCAACACGAGCAGCTTTGGCCGCGGCGATATAGCCGGCAGCTAGCTGTTTCATAAAATTCAAATAAGAAGCTCCATCGGCACCCAATGTGTTAACATCCAAGATCGAACCTATCAAAACAGGTTCGCCACCATAGACAACAGCATCGTCACAAACCATCGCAAAAAGATCAAAAGCAACGGTGTCGTGCTTCATCATACGCTCGGCAAGTTCAACTTTTGTGCCAACTCCATCGAACCCCATCGACATAAAAGTACCTGCAGGAAGGTCTCCAATATTGATCCCGCGAACACCAGAAAAATCATCCTTAGGCGTAATCACTTCGCCTAACATGCCTTTGCGATTCTCCCATGTAGCTTTTGCCGCCTCGTACATGACCTTGGAAGCATCATCTCCGAGTTCAATGTTTACTCCGGAATCTGCATATGTCGTCATAGGACTTGTAATTAGATAATTTTATGGTGATATTGCATAGTCTGCGATCGAGGTCTTGCTCTCTGTATCTTGCGTGAAACGCTCCATGGAATAAAAACCCTAAATCCTACCCACCAAAATACTCCACCCCGTTTCTAAATATCTGCATGCCTTGTCCTTCTTCCGGTAGCGCGATTCCTTCTCTCTCAGCCTTCTCTTTGACGAGGGTCCAATTGTCTTGATTGTAAAAATTCCAGTTCCTCTCGGGATGAGGCATTATGCCCATAATACGTCCGCTCGGATCGCAAATAGCGGCTATGTCTTCGGTAGAACCATTAGGACTGTATGGAAACTCTCCACCTGCAAGCTCGCCATCAGGCTTAATATATCGGAAGACGACCTGTCCATCATCATTAAGCCTCTTAATAACATCTGGTTCTCCATAAAAATTCCCCTCTCCGCTTGAAATAGGACACTTCAGAGTATCCATCTCGCGAGTCCATACACATTTGTCACTCTGAACCTTTATATCGACCCATCTGCACTCATATCTGGCAGTACTATTCCATCTAAGAGCGATATTGCGCTTGCCATATTCACCATCAAAAGCGGGAACAAGTCCAAGGTTGGAAAGCATCTGACATCCATTGCAGATACCGATCACAAGCTTGTCATCTTGTACGAACTTGAGTAGGTCATCCCATAAGTTGTTTTTGACTTTGTTGGCGTAGGCATTACCGCTGCCGGTATCGTCTCCATAAGAGAATCCACCGGGAAAAGCTAAGATTTGGTAGTCGGAAAATTTCTTAATACCATCGATTAAATCATTAACATGCACGATATCAGCCTCGGCACCAGACTGCTCAAAGACATACTTCGTTTCTTCTTCGCAATTGATTCCGTAGCCGGACATCACGATCACCTTAGGTTTCATATCGGTTAATAATTAGTAGTTAAAATCCTTTAAAAGGCTTTCGATAACTCTCATTCAAAGTAGGGACGTCGGTACTGATCAGGTTTTTGACAATAAATTTGTCATCGCTCCTGACTTCGCCAATCGCATAGATAGGCAAGTCGCCAAACAGAGCTTCGAATGCAGCCTTTTTGGCAGGATTCACAGTAACGACAAAACGACTCTGAGTCTCAGAAAACAGCGCATAATCAGGCCTAATCTCGCCTGCAATTTTGCCAATATCGAGGTCCATGCCAAGCTGTCCTGCGATAGCAACTCTGGCAAGACTGACTCCAAGACCTCCGGCAGATATGCTCTCGCATGATGCAAGAAGCCCATTAGAAGTAGCTTCGCAAACAGCTCTGTAAATCTTCATTGCATAAGCAGCGTCGACTTGTGGAATCCCATTGCCGACAAATCCAAGATGGTCAAAATATTCACTGCCACCAAGCTCTTCCTTAGTTTCGCCGATAACGTAAATAAGATCTCCTGCAAACTTGCTATCGATAGTAACGCTCTTGCGATAATCATCCGTAATACCAAAAGAGGAAATAAGCAGTGTTGGCGGAACGGACAGTTTGATACTGTTGCCATTCTCGTCGTACCCTTTGAAATCGTTGAACATACTATCCTTGCCGGATATAAACGGAGTGCCGTAAGCTGTCGCATAGTCATAACACGCTTTTGCGGCCTCTTTAAGCTGTCCAAGCCTTTCCGGCTCATCAGAACTGCACCAGCAGAAATTATCCAAAAGCGCGAGCTTATCAAGATTAACACCGACAGAAACGGCATTGCGGATAGCCGTATCTATAGCGCAAGCCGACATATGGTAAGTATCAATATCGCTGTATCTTGGGTTGAGTCCACTGGATAGTACTACGCCTTTAACAGATGATAGAACCGGCGCCATAACGGCGGCTCGGCCATTAACACGTCCTTTGCCATGAACAGGTCCAACAATTGTAGAGCCTTGGACTACGTAGTCATATTGATGCGAAACGAAGTCGTAGCTACGCACATTTAGTCGACTAATCATATCACGTGCCAGACCTGTTAAATCAGCCGGGCACTCGGCATGCGGTTCGTCATTTGTAGGCCTTGTATACGTTGTGTGTAGGTGGCTTTCCGGTAGTCCGTTATGCAAGAAATCCAAATCGATATCCATGATCTTCTTGCCATCATATACAACTTCGCATCTACCGGAATCATTAAAATCTCCAATTACAGTCGCTTCAACTCCACGCCTATTCATAAGGTCAAGGAACCGATCAAGTTTCTCAGGTGGGATAGATAGAGTCATCCTTTCCTGAGATTCGCTTATCCAAATTTGCCAAGGATCAAGCCCAGGATATTTGAGTGGAACTTTGTCTAGGTCAACATAGCAGCCGCCGCATTCGCGAGCCATCTCGGCGACACTACAAGATATGCCACCGGCACCGTTGTCTGTAATGCTATTATATAAGTCCATGTCGCGCGCTTCCTTCACAATTGCGTCAGAAAGCTTCTTTTGAGTAATCGGATCTCCGATTTGAACAGCCGTAGATGGACTACCGCTATCCATAGCTTCGGAAGAGAAAGTAGCTCCATGAATACCGTCTTGGCCTACTCTGCCTCCAATTACAACGACTTTGTCTCCTGGCTTTGCCTGCTTCTCCCATCCAGGTGCGCCGCAAACTTCCTTTGGCATCAGCCCGACAGTCCCAACGAATACAAGGGGTTTCCCTTTGTATCGCGGATCAAAATACATAAATCCATTAGGCGTTGGAATTCCACTGCAATTGCCTCCAACATTCACTCCCTGAATGACGCCATCCATAATTCTCTTTGGCGAAAGCATCTTCTGAGTTTTATTCTCGCCCTTATAAAGAGGAGCAGTATCGTTGGGATTAGCAAAGCAAAATCCGTATCTGTTAATGATAGGCTTTGCACCCTTTCCAAAGCCGATAGTATCGCGGTTCACACCAACTATACCGGTAATAGATCCTCCAAAAGGATCTAAAGCGGAAGGGCTGTTATGAGTCTCGACTTTATCGGTCACTACCCATTCGTCATCAAAAACTATTCCACCTGAATTATCCTTAAATACAGACACGCAGAAATCGGCATCTCCTTTAGTCTCGCGGATTTCATTGGTAGCACGCTTTATATAGTGTTTGTAAATTCCATCGGAAATATCGTCAATAGGATCGGCAAAGATAGTATGCTTGCAGTGTTCCGACCACGTCTGAGCCAGGGACTCAACTTCAATATCTGTAGGCTTGCGGCCTTCTTTTTCAAAATAATCTTTAATAGCATGGACATAAGGTAGGCTAAGAGCCAGAGGTCCGCGACGTGTACCGTCAGCATTTGGGACACCTTGTTTCCCAAGCTTAGTAAGCTCTTCATCAGACATATCCAAGTCAACCTCATCAACTTGCGGCTCATGATTCAGTTTCACGCGTGGCACAAGCACGCCCATTCCGGAGTCACGCTGATAATCGGCATAAGATTTGACAGTGATTCTCTGTATGAGTTTATTGGCCATAGACTCTCCAATCGCCTCTGCTTGCTGAGAGGTAAGATCGCCACGGACATAAGTTATTTGGGAAGAGTACACAGCCTCTTGCTCCTCGAATGTAGCAGAAAGCAAATCTTGCACTATTTCTTTGACAGTATGTCCGACATTGTCAGTCACTCCTGGTAGAAAACCTATTTCGATAGCCCAGTCGAATTCAGGCACGCCGTAGGGCTTATCAATCGTAAATTCCTGCAAAACAGGATTAGAAAGAGCGCTACCTATTTTCTGCAAATCTTCGATCGAGAAATCTTTATCGATAGTATAAACATCAACGATAAAAACCTCTCTCAAGGAATTGCCAAAAGATAGTTGCGCCAGGTGAGTTTCTCTGGCAGAGGCCCTGGTGTCGAGAACACGGAAGCCCACTTCGATCCTGTGAGGCATTGGAAAAAGTTATTTATTTTTAAGAAAAACAGACTTCATCAAACCACATCAGCCGCTTAAATACAACAAAAAAGGCACTACGACATTACGACGTAGCGCCTATACAAACTACAAACTAATTATACCCTCTCAGTTTGATAGCTGCTTCGAGTCTCTTCAGGGCGGCGATGAATGCAGCCTGTCTCAGCGTGCAATTATACTTTTTAGCCAAATCGGCCACATTATTCCATGAATCAACCATGATTTTTTTCAGCCTCTCTTGCACTTCTTCGTCAGTCCAGTAGAAATTAGCTTCGTTCTGCACAAGCTCAAAATAACTCACAGTCACTCCTCCTGCATTCGCAAGGATGTCAGGAACTACCAAGACTCCTTTTTTCTCAAGAACAACATCAGCCTCAGGGGTGACAGGTCCATTGGCAAGCTCAACAATAAAACGCGCCTTGATACGGTCTGCATTTGCAGCAGTAACTTGATTCTCCATCGCGGATAAGAATAAAATATCGCACTCAAGCTCCAGAAGCTCTTCGTTAGTGATAACTTTACAGTTTTCGCCACCGATACCGCTACACTCGACAACTGATCCCTTGTCCAGTTTGCAGCTATGTGTTGCGTCAGGATTTATCCCGTTTTCACAGTAAATACCACCTCTTGAATCGGACACTCCAACTACTTTGAATCCGTTGTCATGAAGCATCTTAGCTACATTAGCTCCGGCATTGCCGAAACCTTGGACAACGACCTTAGTGCCTTCATGAGGCAGATTATAAGTCTTGCATACTTCTTCAAGCACATAAATGCCGCCTTGGCTTGTAGAGTCGCCACGTCCGGCACTACCACCAACCTCCAGAGGCTTCCCGGTAACAACTCCAAGTACGTTCTCTCCATGAATCTTGGAAAACTCATCAGCAGCCCACGCCATAATCTGAGGAGTAGTGTACATATCAGGAGCAGGCACATCTTTCGTGGGTCCGATAGCAGGCGCAATTGCGCGTATATAAGATCTTGTTAATCTTTCAAGTTCGAGCGCGGAAAGTGTATGAGAATCAACGATAACTCCGCCTTTGCCTCCACCTAGAGGTATGCCAACGACAGAGCATTTCATAGTCATCCATATAGCAAGAGCCTTAACCTCTTCCATATCAACCTCAGGATGGAAACGAATGCCACCTTTATAAGGACCTCGAGCATTATTGTGTTGAACACGGAAACCTGTAAATATGCGGATAGAACCATTGTCCATTGTGACGGGGACGGAGACTTCCAAAATACGATGTGGAGTGCTCAAAATAGTCTCAACATTCGGATCGAGTTTCATGATCGAAGCGGCTTGCCTCATCTGGCTAATGGTGTTTTCAAACAGTGACATTTGAGTTTTGTTAAAAAAGTGTACATGGCGAAGTTTAATCCAAAAAGTTTGCCCACGCAATCGAACTTTTCTACCAAAAAAAACTCCAGCCCTGACTACTGACTACTGACTACTGACTACTGACTACTGACTACTGACTACTGACTACTGACTACTGACTACTGACTACTGACTACTGACCGTGCCTATTTCCAAAACGCCCACCAGCTCTTCTTTGGCGCTTGGATTTGTTTGATTTGATCTTCAAGTACCAAAACACGTTTTTGATAAGCTTCCAATACCTGATAAAGTTTCTCTTTATCAATACGTTGCTGATCAAGCAGCTTATCTATAATAGCCGCTGTTTGATTGCCAGCGTCCTGACTTGTTGCCGCGTAACGCTCGACACGCTCGGTAGTCTCGAAAGTAGGCTCCTCGGCTGGCTCTATTTCATCCGTTATGTCATGAGGCATGTAATCTTCCGACTCAAGAATGTATATTGCCGGCTCGGTATCTACACAATAGGTAGACTCGTCACGATAAGGTTCATGTATAGGCTGTTGCTGACGGGGAGGCTCTTGGGCCGACTGAGTAGCGCTTTCGCGCATAGGCTCTTGTGTCTCAGGTTTCTGAAAGGAGGAAGGTTGTTCTTGCTGAGGAGCCATATCAAAAACCTCCATCAAACTGGTCTTATCAATCATATAGTTAAAACCTTGCGGAGTTTTCTTCCTTCTGTATTTAACCTTGCCACCTTTGATAAGGCGCCTAATCGTCTGAATAGACTTATCTATCAGGTCTGCCGCTTCTGTAATTGTAATCAATTGATTAACCATGTGTATAAGTGCTTTGAGTAGACAATTTTTAGCAAAAAAAACGCGACTAGTCAATAGTAGGTTCGCGGCTCTATGAAGGGAAGAACCATGCGCGCCTCACAAGTTCTCAGCAACTACCTACTACAAACTACCTACTAAATAATGGTGGGTCAGCCGGGATTTGAACCCGGGACCATCAGCTTAAAAGGCTGCTGCTCTACCGACTGAGCTACTGACCCAAGCTTTTCAGGAAAAAAGCAGAGCCATTTTATGCATATTACTTCATATAAGCAAGCACTTTTAAGAAAAAACCTCACTCCATTCCAGATTCCATCACGCTTACTCCGGTGAATGCGATAGCAGGTAAAGAGAACCAAACGTTGTAATTATCAACCATCATCCTTACCAAGTCTGATTCCTGATATAGGCTGGTTACAGACATCATGCCATAGAACCCGTTAACAAACGAAAATCCCGATATGAACACCAGTATGGTGCTTACTATTAGCCCGGCGTTAAGCACTCCAAATACAAAAGTAGCCAACATACGAGTGCCGGCAGTCTTGTCGGACAGTACATCGACGGAAAACCCGCCTTTCACAGTGATCAGGACGATAACGGCGATAAACACAAGGATTTTCATTAGTATCAGAGCTTGGCCTCCCTCGGGTCCTGCTAAGGAAGGTATAGAAGGCAGCAAATACTGCTCAAACAAATTGCCGAGACCGTCGGCGGTCAGGATTGCGAGATAAGTACCTATAATAACCTTGAGAGTCTTGTCTTTCCCTATTATAAAGCTGTACGCGATGATAACCGAGAAAAAGACAATTATGAAGAGATCCCAAGAGAGCCGAATATCCATATATTGATTTTTATTTCAACTAAAATCCTATTACATTTAAATGGTTAACACAACCGCAAATACTACAAATTACCAACTATTTTCCTGAGAATCCCAGTTTGTTCATTAAGCTCCAATCCTTTTTCAGATGCAAGTTGCTTATAAAGATCCTTTTCTTTTGATGAAAGTTTTTTCGGCACTTTGATATGTATCTTAACCAAGTGATTGCCGCTGTGCCCACTGCTGACAGGGGTAATGCCGTATCCTTTCAGAGTAAAAACTTCTCCATTTTGAGTCCCTGCAGGGATTTTTAATTCAACGTCGCCATGTACTGTCGGGACCTTGATTTTGTCGCCCAAAACGGCCTGTAAAAGGTCTAACTCGTAAATAGATCTTATGTCGGTGCGGTCTCTGACGAATTGATTATGCGAAAGAACCCTGATGTGCAAATACAGGTCTCCGTAGCCACCACCATTGACGCCAGCCTCGCCTTTGCCGGAAAGCTTCACAATAGATCCATCGTCAATACCTGCGGGAATCTTGACTGTAACTTTCGATTTCTGGCGAGTGCGCATAGCTCCATGACATTCAGTACATTTTTTTTCAGGGATACGGCCTTCACCTTGGCATTGATCACAAATCCTGGATGTAGCCACTTGCCCAAGTATGGTTTGCTTAACAGATCTAACTTGTCCACTGCCATTGCAATGAGAACAACTCACGATTTTAGAGCCCGGCTCAGCTCCATTGCCTTTGCATTTGCCGCATGTCTCGGATTTCGCTATTTCCAAAGTCTTCTCAACGCCAAATACAGCTTCTTCAAATTTAATACTAAGTTCAAATTCTATATCCGAGCCACGAAATGACCTTGGTCCCGACCTTCCTTGTCCTCGCATGCCTCCACCAAAAAAAGTCTCAAATATATCTGCAAATCCACCTCCTCCAAAATCAAAACCTTGTTGGAAATTTCCATAATCAAACCCGCCACTTGCTTCGGGACCAGCACCACCAAACTGATCATACTGAGATCGTTTCTGTTTGTCGGATAAGACCTCATAGGCTTGATTAACCTCTTTGAACTTAGACTCGGAGTCCTTATCACCTTTATTGGTATCGGGATGATGTTTTTGGGCAAGCCTTCTGTAAGCCTTCTTGATATCGGCATCGGAAGCATCCCTGGATACGCCTAAAATTCCATATAAATCCTTCATAGCTTATGGAAAATACCACTATAGCCACGAAACTTACAAGTTTTTAACGACTTTTGCACAGCGAGATACTACTAAAACATATTTAGGGCAGGAGTAAAGACGACTTAAAACAAGTAGGCCAAAGCGGTAAATTCGGGCGTTTTTACAGGAGTAATCGTCTCGGTCGGATAGTCATTATGAATAGGCGTCAGTTAGTCGAAAAAATGGTGAATAGGCTAAACGTTGAAAAGGTGTGCAAAAGCTGTTCAAAAAAGGTTCAAAATCGAATAGTCGAGGAAATAGCATGTAAAAACAGGCGATTTTGATGGTGGATAATCAGTCGTCCTACGCCTGCTCATAGCTAACGCACAATTTAAACCTGTAAAAGTAGTCTGTATAGGCGCAATATCAATGATAAATCGCCGTCAAGCATCACGAATGTATAGGCGCGCACATGCGAGCAAAGGCTTGTATAAGCCGAAAAGGGTTGAAATAGGTTCGAAACCTGATTAAGATCTTCAAGGTTTATAAAACCTGTTAGGTTCCTAAGTCTTAAGACGAGGCTGCAAGGCCAGTAATGTTCTCTTAAAACCCAAATCTGCACCAGCGGCCACTGCAAGATCACGCAAGTACCTATGGTCCCATCGTCTAGTGGTCTAGGACATCGCCCTCTCACGGCGGAAACACGGGTTCGAGTCCCGTTGGGACTACCAAAGCCGAAGCAAAGGAAGGCAATAGCAGGAGCAAGAAGAATGCAAGCAAAACCATAAATTGTACACTGGTAGACGCCTGCAAGAAAAGCAAAAAGATAAACCAATAAAACAAAAAGAAAACCTGTCATCACTACATATGAAACATAGTGCACGAAACAAGAGTTAAAAGTAATAGATGAGGCGTATAGGCCTACAATAACTTTACGAACAGAACGCTTTACATACATTTAAGTTCTTTGAAAACCGGGCGCGACAATAAAAAAACTTTCTTTATAGGAAAAGTTTGGATACAACAACCAACTTTATATATATCTATAAATTCACACAAAATATTACTTAACCGAGAAAAATCGTATGGATATCTCATTGAGTTTGCGATCACTTCGCAAATCCATCGCAGGGTTAAGCATGTTGGCACTACTCGCTACTATGAGTTTTGCAGGCATTGCTAACGCACAAACGTTCTCAGACACAGCAGAAGACGACTGGTGGTACGAAGCTGTAGAAGCTCTCGTAGCACAAGGCATTGTGGCTGACGACGTTGACACGTATAGACCTGGCGATACACTAAACAGGGCAGAAGCTATCAAATTGGTAGTAGAAGCTTTCGCAGAGGTAGGAGACTATGGTGTCGCAGACTACGATGACGTAGATGCAGACGCATGGTACTACCCTTATGTAGACACTGGAACAGCATTGGGCATTGTTTCCGGATACGGAGATAGCAATAACTTCGGACCTGGCGACAACGTTACACGTTCAGCATTCGCTAAGATGGTCGTTAATGGCGCAGCTCTTGAGGAAGACTTAACAAACGCTCCTCACTTCAATGATGCGGCAGAAGGCAACTGGTTCTACACATACGTTGAGACCGGTTACAACAACTCCATATTTGATGGCTACGACGACGGTTCATTCGGCGTTGGAGGCGACATCAATCGTGCTGAGGCTGCTGTAATGGTTGATAACGGACAGAATCCGACACTAAGGTACACAGAAGGTACAGAAGGTGACGAATGTGCAGACGGTTATGACTGGGATACAGACACTGGGGCTTGTGTAGCTACTGAAGAGTGCAGCACAGGTTATGAGTGGGATGCTGATTCAGCATCTTGTGTCGAGTCAGAAGCTCCTGCAAGCGACGCTACTTTGACTGTTGAAATGGGAGATAGTCTCTCTGGAGTTACGGTTCCAAAAGGAGCTACTGCGGTAGAGGTACTTAATCTTGAATTCACAGCAGAAGGCGACGATGCTGAGCTTGACGGATTCACACTACACAGGACTGGAGTAGGTTCAGTAAACGACATTTCTTATATCTATATATACAATGGCGACGAAAGACTTACATCAGGACGAACTTTCAGCAGCAGTACTAACGAAGTAGTATTCGGTTCACTAAATCTTGCAGTAGAAGATGGTGAGACGGTAACGCTTACTCTTGTTGTTGATTTTGCGTCTGGGGCAACTACTGGAGACGAGAACGCTGTCGAGCTGACAAGCTCTGACAAGGTAGATACAAATGCAGCTGAGGTTACAGGCACTTTTGGCATCGTAGGTGAGACTTTCACTATAAGCGGAGCTAGTGCAGGAACAGTAACTATTGCAAAGACAGGATCTACTCCAAACCCAACACTTGGGGATACGGATGCTGAGATCGCTGAGTTCCAATTAACATCTTCGAGCAGTGAGGACTCTGTTCTAACAAGGATTGCTCTGACAATTAAGGGAACTGCTCCGGCTAACACTTATTCCAACTTACAACTTCTTCAGAGTGGCGAGGTTCTCGCTACGGCTGACGCAGTATCAGAAGACGACATTGTTACATTCGTAGTTGACGGCACATATAGCTGTGACGATTACGGATACACTGGTGACGGATTCTGTATTGGAAAAGGCAACTCTAAGACATTCACAGTAACTGCTGATCTAGGCGCTGTTGCTGATCCTTCAGATACAAGCAAGACTTACCTTGATGAGTCTACGGATCTAACTGTTATGGGACTTGTTTATGGATTCGGACAGCAGATTACATACTCTGCCTATGACAACAGTGCTCCAGATGGAACAGACGCAACTTGGACAACTTTCCAAGGTGGTCAGTTCACAATCTCTCAAGATACACTTTCTAGCACGGATGTAACTATCAATGGCAAGGACGTTATCCTTAACAAGATGACTTTCAGAACAGAGAGAGATATCGAAGTTAAGAACATGGATGTTGTAGTCGTAGGTACGGGCAGTGGTCTTATCGATGATGACAACGCTTCTGCTAACTTCTCAGATTTCAAACTTGTCAGACTTGATGACGACGGAGAAATCGTAGAAACACTTATGGGTCCGGTAGAGCTTTCTACATCCGGAGGTGACAGCCAAACATTGGCTTGGACAACATCTTGGACAATGGACGCAGGGGACAGTATGGACGTTGCTATCACTTGTGATATCGACAACGACTCTACCCTTAATGCTTCTACTCTGACAGCTAGCTTGGGTGCTATAGACACGGCAGATGGTATACGTGACCTTGATACTAACGAGTACATCACAGATATCGTTCCATCGGTTGCAATTACCGGTCAAACAATGACGGTTAAGGCTGCAAGCCTAGCTGTAGCTCTTGCGTCTTCTGCAGACTCAGACACTTACGTAAAAGGTACTAGTGACGTAGAACTTGCTATATTCACTCTTACGGTAGGCAGCTCAATGGATGCGGAAGTAGACCAAGTAGTTATAGCCGGTTATATCGATGAGGACGCCACAGGTGGATATACTCAAGGTGTAGACAACTCAGTATACGTTAGGAACGTTATTACTAGTGCCTACATCACGGATCAAGCAGGCAACCTGCTTGGAACAAGTGAGTCATTCTCTACTGGTGGTGACGCTACGTTCGATAGCCTTAACTGGACTATCACGGCAGGTACTACGGAAGTAATGTACCTATACGGAGATATTAGCGGTTCAGCGCCATACAATGGTACGGACGAACTTCTATACTTCGACATAGATGATGTTTCTGCGGATATGACAGTTACAGATACAGAAGGCAATACAATCACTGCCACTGGAGACGCTGCAAACAATGGATCCATGGCTATTACAGTATCGGCAGGTGGAACACTTGCTATATCAGAAGATTCAAGTAACGTTCCTGACAATCAGATCGTTGCTGGTGGAGACGAAGACGTCTTGGTAGGTAGATTCAAACTATCTGCTGCAGACGAGACCTTCTCAGTCAACACATTGACCCTTACTGCTACAGGTCTTGTCAACGGTACGGCTGATGCAACAGCCGGTGTGTATCTAGACAATATCGATAGCGTAACTCTTAAGTACGCTTCTGATACAGCCGCCCTAGGCACTCTTGACGCAGAATACTCAGTAGCAATTGGTGGTACGAACGCTGTATTCTCAGGATTCGGAGCAGGAGATGTATCAGAACTGGTTGTTCCAAAAGACCAAACAGCTTACGTAGAGGTATATGCTGATTTCACTAATCACAACCTGGAAGGCGGAAGCGCTGATAGCGACGATGCTGTATTATTCGTGCTTAATACAGGAGACGCAGACGGAGAAGCTAATGGCGACTTCGAAGCTGTAGGACAAGGATCTGGAACAGCTTACGTAGAAAGCGAGCTTTCTGATGTTTCATTGACCAACTACACATACGTTTACAGAACAGTTCCAACTGTTGCTAACGCAACATCTCTAGGTTCATCACTTATAGCAGGTGCTGACCAAGAGGTTTACAGATTCACGGTCTCTGCTAGCGATACAGAGCAGCTAGCTCTTATGTACCTAACCTTGAAGGTTTCACCTACAGGTCTGGTTACAGGTAATACAGCTAACAGTTTGACTAATGCTACAGACGACGACACAACTTACTCAACAGGAGTTTGTGCCACTGGATCTGGGCTAACACTTTCAAGCAGTGTATCTACAGCTCCTTGGTACATCACGGAGTATGGCAAGAGCACAAAAGTTGGATCAGGATGTTACGATTCATTGAACGGACATGCCAAGTTCGCAATGAACATAGCAACATCCGGTACGGCTAAGAACTCCGGTACGCAGATCTCTGCCGGAAGCTCTAAGACGTTCTCTGTCTATGCAGACGTTTACGAAGATGCAGATACATCTACCACAGGTGCTATCAGTATCAAGATCTCAGAAGATACTTCATACCTAGCAGCGTACACATTCAATTCAGTAACAACAGGAGTTGATAACAACCCTTATGCTGAAACATCAGGTACAGCTACAGGTCTGATCTGGACTGACTATGGTGCAGCTACAGGTACTCATGGTGAAGAGACTACAGAGTACATGACAGGATACAAAGTACCTGGAATGCCAGTTTCTTACATGACTCTAAGCAAGTAATAGTTAGATCATGAGCGATTGATCTTATATCGCACAACTTAAAAACCCCCCGCCTTTCGGCGGGGGGTTTTTGTTTATACAAAAAAACAACCAATGTCCGAAACCGGACAGACGGTTACAAAATACTCTCGGCAAGATTGCAGACTTCTTCAGGGGTAATGAGAGTCATGCATTCCGCGGTCCCGGCTTTGATGCAGCTGCACTTACGGAACTTGCCCAAGTGGACATTGATACAAGGCGAGCATGGCAGCTTATCTCCGTGGTATATGGCGAAATTGGTTTTGTTATCCACAGGATAAGGCCCAAATCTCAAAGGCAAATTAGGCCCAAAAAGACCTATAGTCTTCGCTCCCTGTGCGGCCGATAGATGCATAGGCCCGGTATCGTTCGATATATATAGATCAAGATACGAGAACAAACTTATAAACTCGGGAAAGCCAAGTAGTCCGGCTAAGTTGATTATCCTGTCTTGATTTTTACATAATTTTATAACTGCATTATTAGCCTTATTCTCGGCCTCAGTGCCGGTTAGTAGTACAAAAGCATTGTCGTACTTGGCAAGGAGCATATCGGAGAGCTCTGCGAAATTGGCTTTTGGCCAAGCCCTGTATTCGGCCGACTCAGCGGTAGATACATGCATACCAATCAGCTTTGTTTCATTGAGAGGCTTTTTTGTTAAACCCATGAGCTTAGCGGCGACGCGAGTTTTATCGGCATCAGACACATTCAAAGAAACGAGCTTCTCAGGCGTATATTTGATCCCTAGCGGCTCAAGTAAATCGCAAAACACTTTCGCAGCATGTTTCATATCGTAATAGTGCACTTTTTCGCTGTATATGCGGCCCCTAGCTCCATGGTCAAAGCCTATTTGCCCCTTGGCGAGAAAACGGCTTAGAAGACCGGAAACACGCAAATACGGCTCGGTATCTATAGCAAGGTCGTAATGACCGCGCATCTTAAGAAGTGTGCTGAAATTTTCCTTCTCAAAAAGCAGCACTTCGTCAACAAAATCAACGTACTTAAAAATGTTCTTATTACGATTTCTGGCGAGGACTGTGATTTTTGCTCGCGGGAACTCCTGTCTAAGCTTTTTAATCATAGGCAAGGTCAGGATAGTCTCACCCAGAGTCCAGAGTCTGACCACCAAGATCTCTTTTATAGAATCTTTTGGCGGCATAGCCCCATGGAAAAAACTGTACCCAATACATAGTGGGCCGCCGATATATCTGTCCAAAGCTCGTTGAAAAGAGACATTAAGCATTCTTGATTTTGTCGATTATTGCACTTGTTGACAGCCCAGGTATCTTTTTAATCAGATAAAGTTCTCCATTGTTCTCGCGCAAAGCTTCCGCTTCGACGCAATCACTTCCATACTCTTCCGAATTCGTGTGCACATCAGGTTTGAGCTTGCTTAAGAACTCAGTGGGATCATCCTCATCAAACAGGAATACATAGTCAACGCAGGAAAGAGCGGCAACAAGATAAGCGCGATCAGCTTCAGGAATAATTGGCCTGCCTTCTCCCTTGTAACGCTTAACGGAAGCATCGGTATTGATGCCGACTATGAGAACGTCACCTTGCTCTTTGGACTCCTCGAGAGATTTGACGTGCCCAGAATGTAAAATATCAAAACTGCCGTTTGTAGTAACAACTCTTTTGCCTTCATGGCGAAGTATGTCGCGAATTTGCTTGAGCTCATCTAATGTTTTAATTTTTTCCATCTGCAAGGATTATGTTGGTGACGGCGGAAAGCAGGTCTTTTTCGCGGTAATCAGGATTGCAAGGTTCTGTATCGGTATTTCCTACTAGAACAGTCTTAACTCCGGCATTATCGCCACACTCTATATCGGTATTTCTATCACCGACAAAATAACTTTCCTCAAGGTTTATATCAAACTTTTTTTGAGCATCCAATATGCTGCTTGGATTAGGCTTGCGACAATCGCAGTAAGCATCTTCGGTATGTGGACAGTAGTAAATTTTTTCAACATTGATGCCATGTTCTTTGAATTGCGCGAGCATGTGAGCATGTAGTTTCTCAACATCCTCTTCGGTGTACACTCCTCTTCCAATGCCTGACTGATTAGTAATGACAAAAAGCTTATAGCCGGCATCATTGAGGAGCTTGAGAGCTTCAAAAACACCTGGAATAAAAGTAAAATCAGAAACCCTGTATACACAAGAGTAGTCATAGTTTATGACGCCATCTCTATCTAAAAAAACAGCTTTTATCATCCTTCGAGCAGTTTTAAAATATCATCAGTGGTAGCAGTTTCGGTCCCGAATTTACTTATAACGACGTGGGCTGCGCTGTTAGCAAGTTCGCAAGCCATTTCTATATCAGCTCCAGATGTGCAAGCAAGTGCAATAGTAGATATAACTGTGTCACCTGCACCTGTCACATCAAAAACTTCCTCTGCTTTTGTAGGCACGTCGAATACGCCATCTGCCTTGTAGAAGACTTGCATGCCTTTCTTTCCACGGGTAAGAACTATATTGGAAGATAGTTCTTCCTGCAATTTCCTGCCTACTTCATGCGAGTTATCATCTGTGATTGATGTGACATCAGCCATTTCGGCAGCCTCTTTCTCGTTTGGAGTAATCAAAAAAGCTTGTCTATACGAATCCTTATGTTTTGGCTTGGGGTCGACAAAAACAGGCTTATTCAGCGAGTTACTTTTTGTTATAAGATGCTGCAGGAAACGGGCGCTCATAACGCCTTTTGCATAATCGGAAACGATAATGCCGCTTACGCTATCGATCAGCCTGTCGAATGCAGACACAAAAGTCTCTTCCAGTTCGCCACTAATATCCGCAGTTTTCTCGAAATCGAGTCTGATAAGTTGCTTATTATTGTTGTCTATCACGCGCAATTTTTCTGTCGTAGTGTATGTGTTTGTACGTACTAGATTTGACGGGTCGATGCCTCTGCCTGAGAGCATTGATACAATCTTGTCTCCTTTGTCATCTTCGCCTATCAAGGAGAGAAGGATTACATTAGCACCAAGGCTGCGTAAGTTGTTTGCGACATTGGAAGCGCCGCCAAGACGATACTCGTCTCTTTGCGCAAGCAGAACAGGTACGGGTGCTTCCGGCGATTGCCTCCCGATGCTACCGTACAGATAGTGATCAATCATAACATCGCCAACAACCATAATGGTTTGGCTTGCGAATTTTGCTAAAACTTCACGTTGGTTCATAAGGATTGTTCGATCATATCCGCCCACATATGCAGTACCGATAGATGGACTTCTTGTATTAACGGTGTGTCTGATTCAGGAATAATCAGTGCCATGTCACAAAGACCCCTCATAAGTCCTCCGTCATTTCCGACTAGTCCAAAGCATTGAATGCCCAGGCTGTGAGCGGTTTTGAGCGCCTCTACAATGTTCGCGGAATTGCCGCTGGTGGATAGGCCTAGGAATATATCCTTAGGTGCTGAAAGAGCCTCGACTTGCTTGGAAAAAACCTTCTCATATCCAAAATCATTACTGAGAGATGTAATAGTCGCGACGTCTGCGGCAAGGCTAATCGCTGCCTGAGGAGCCCGATCCAGCTTGTATCTGCCTACAAGCTCGGCGGCAAAATGCTGGCTCTGTGACGCGCTTCCTCCGTTCCCTGCGATTAGGATCTTATGTCCTGCCTTGAGCGCATCAGACATAGCCTTTCCCATCTCGGAAAAAACCTTATTAAAGTGTTCATCTGACGCAAGCTGTTTCTTCAGGTCAGACGATTTTTGTAAATGATTACTCATTTGATTTATCATTAAACTTGTCGAGGGCTTCATCTCTAACGACCTTGGTTATGTCTTGTTCGAGGTGCTCGATTTTAACATACAGTCTGTAAATAAGGTAGAAGAGAGCCAGTATTGAGAAATAAACAACGGTATCGATGCCACGATCAATGCCAATAATATCGGCGATACGCTGAGTGACGCCGGGCCAGAACCCGATAATGGCAACCAAAACCCAATTAAGCATCCAAAATATGAATGCGAAGATATTAAGTTCACCATCTTTGAGGCGCAAATAAGTGCGGCTCATAGCAAATAGAACAAAGATAGCGATAATGATATGTATTGTAGTCATAATTAGTGCATCAAGCGGTGTAAGATTAGCTTAAAAAAGGTCTTAATTCCAGTAAATAAGCTCTGTCCTTTGGATAGAGAGTAGTCGGTATAGATCGCTTTTATCGGTACTTCTTGCATCTTAAGTTCGCGCCTCCCTATCTCGCGAATAATTTCGGAGCTGACTTCCATCCGATTGGTGTGTATTCGTATCTTGGTAGCGGCGTCATGGGAAAAAGCGCGCAATCCCGACTGAGTATCACTACACCAAACACCAAAAAGCAGATAAGTAACAAAATTCCCGGTCATATTCATCATGACTCTGTACCAAGGCATGCCTTTGTGATTTTTCAGTCTGGAACCTATAACTACGTCAGCTTTGCCATTCAGAATTGGCAAAGCGACACGCTCAATATCGTCTACGGCATGTTGTCCGTCCGCATCAAAAGTAACAACAACCTCACAATCTGTGTAGGTCGCGGCTTTGAGGCCTGTGCCTAAGGCACCTCCAAGTCCACGATTTATCGAGTGGCGCATAACTCGCACGCCGGCGCTAGATGCAGCTTTAAAAGTCTCATCTTCGCTGCCGTCATCAACAACGATTATGTTGCTGTAATGAGCGTCTTTGAGACTTGTAAGAACGCCTTTTATCACAGATCCTTCATTAAAGGCGGGAACGACGACACAAATTTTGGATTGGTAGGTTGCCATTGCCCGCAAATAATCGCACTTACAGGGCTACAAATCAACCAAAATCTCACGTCGCTGATTATTATTAGAATTAAAATTTTGTGTGTTAACAATTGAGAGAGCATCAGCAGTGATCCTAGTTTTTTAAGGGCGTACAAGTTAGCCCGAAAAAAACAGGAAGCGATGCCGCGAACGAAATAGTTAACAAAATTTAAGTCCCCTCCTGCCAACTCTTCAAATATTCAATCTGTTCAGCGGTAAGCTCATCGATTTCCATTCCCATAGCATCGAGTTGAAGCCCTGCTATGAAGTCGTCAATCTCAGCAGGTAGTGAAATCACCTCAGGCTTTAAACTCTCACGATTTTTCACCAAATATTCACAAGCAAGAGCCTGACCACAGAAAGAAAGTGACATAACCTCGCTAGGATGCCCCTCTGCGGCTGCAAGGTTCACAAGTCGGCCTTCCCCTGCGACATACAGGACTTTCCCATCTACAATGTATTCGTCAAAATAATGCCTAACACGGCGTTTGCCTGTAGCAAGAGACTCAAGACCAGCCATGTCGATCTCGTTGTCAAAGTGTCCACTATTCGCCATAATCGCGCCGGCTTTCATCGTCCTCATGTGTTCAGGACGAATGACATGTTTATTACCTGTAACTGTGATGAAGATATCACCAAGCGGAGCTGCATCTTCCATTTTCATCACGCGGAAACCGTCCATTTGAGCCTGCAGAGCGCAAAAATTATCCACTTCCGTAACTATAACATTGCTACCCATACCGCGGCCACGCATCGCGCAACCTTTTCCGCAACTTCCATAACCAAGGACTACAAGAGTTTTTCCTGCGAACAGAATATTCGAAGCACGTATGATGCCATCGAGAGTAGACTGGCCGGTTCCATAATAGTTGTCCATCAAGTGCTTGGTCTTGTTGTCGTTTACGGCTATCATCGGGAACTTAAGAGCGCCATCAGACACCATTGAATGTAGCCTTATAATACCTGTAGTCGTCTCTTCGCATCCTCCGATAATATCCGAGATCAGATCAGGATGTTTTGTGTGAATTTCGGTTACCAGGTCACATCCGTCATCGATTGTGATGTGCGGTTTGAACTCGATAACCTTGTTCAAAAAACGGTAGTAATCTTCGTTGGATTCACCTTTATACGCATAGACCCTGACGCCATCTTCCGCCAATGCTGCAGCGACGTCATCTTGAGTAGAAAGCGGATTACACCCTGTAATCGCAACTTCCGCACCACCTGCGCGTAAAGTGTCGACCAGATTCGCAGTCTCTTTTGTGACATGAAGAGCCATTCCGATACGCATGCCGGCAAGTGGCTTCTCCGCCTCAAACCTCTTCTTAACCTCCATAAGTGCTCCCATCTGACGTTTGGCAACTTCGATATTCATTTTGCCCTGGGCTGCCAAGGAGATGTCTTTTACTTCGTAATCCATGATAATAATAATTTATAAAAAAATAAACGCGAGCATGATACCAGAAAATCCTTAAGCTAGATAATTTTTCAAAGTGTCCACCATATCAAGCTTCTCCCATGTGAAATCAGCGTCATCTCTGCCGAAATGCCCATAAGAAGCGGTCTTCTTGAAGATAGGTCTTCGAAGCTGATAACGCTCGATAATCCCGGCAGGAGTAAGGTCGAATTTCTCGCTGATTAATTTTGATAGTACGTCGTCGGAGACCTTTCCTGTGCCGAAAGTCTCAACAAAAATCGATAGAGGGTCGCGAACGCCTATGGCGTAAGAAACCTGCACCTCACATTTGTCAGCTAGACCGGCTCCAACGATGTTCTTCGCAACGTGGCGGCAAGCATAAGCGGCGCTGCGATCAACTTTGGAAGGATCTTTTCCAGAAAAAGCTCCTCCACCATGTCGCCCCATTCCGCCATAAGTATCAACAATAATCTTGCGACCGGTCAATCCTGCGTCACCAGGAGGACCACCTATGATGAATTTTCCTGTTGGGTTAACGTGATAGATGGTTTGATCGTCAACAAGAGAGCCGCAAACAGGTTTGATAACGTGCTCTATGATGTCGGATTTGATCTGTGGAGATTCTGCCTCAGGGCCATGTTGGGTAGAAATAACAACAGTGTGGATTCTTTTCGGTTTTCCATTCTCGTACTCTACGGTAACTTGGCTCTTCCCGTCAGGTCTCAAGTAAGTAAGACCGCGAGCCCTTCGGACTTCGGCCAGTTTCATAGTCAGTTTGTGAGCATACATGATAGGCATTGGCATAAGCTCAGGAGTCTCGTCTACGGCGAAACCAAACATCATACCTTGGTCGCCAGCTCCACCCGTATCAACACCCATAGCAATGTCGGGACTCTGTTCATCGATCGCAACGAGAACGCTGCAAGCCTTATGGTCAAAACCGTATTCCGCATCGTCGTATCCGATTTGCTTGATAGTTTCACGCGCGACTTTTTGCATATCTGTGTAGCCGTTTGTGCGGATTTCTCCAAAAATCAATACAAGGCCGGTTGTAACTGCCGTTTCGCAAGCTACGCGACTATTGGGATCTTGTCTAAAAATATCATCGAGAACCGCATCGGAGATTTGATCGGCAACCTTGTCCGGATGTCCTTCCGTAACAGATTCGGAAGTGAAAAAATGTGTAGTCATCTTTTTTAGTTAGTAGTTTGTAGTACGTAGTGATGGCGAACAAATAAACATCTTTGTAAGGAAGATGTTTTCAGGCAAGGACACGTGTCATCTTCCCCTTTCAGGGACGGATTTAGCACCTTCCTTCTTTAGAAGTGGTTGCTGTGGCTTCACGGACTCGATAGGTAATAACATTTTGGTACGAAATGCGGAAAACTTGAGCGAAAATAACGAAGAGCGACGAAGTCG